>OGVI01000009.1_pt1 | contig 22141 bp, 59 predicted proteins | sample 1575701 | NCBI WGS metagenome assembly OGVI01 (sample SAMN07581551, study PRJEB24739) | freshwater metagenome | place: Singapore | collected 2015-04 | reverse complement strand
AAGACGGCATACGAGATGCGCGAGAGTGACTGGAGTTCAGACGTGTGCTCTTCCGATCTGTTTCCCAGTCACGATATTCGCCAGTGGTAGAGTAGGTGACTGTTAATCACTTGGTCCGTGGTTCGAGCCCACGCTGGGGAGCCAATATTCGGGGGATTAGTTAAATGGGATAACACCTGTTTTGTAATCAGGGGTCGGTAGTTCGATTCTATCAAGGGGCACCAAGTTTTAATCTCAGTGTAGCGTAGTCTGGTAGCGCATCTGGTTTGGGACCAGAGGGTCGTAGGTTCGAATCCTACCACTGAGACCAAATTTTGTTATATATAGAATTATGCGCTTGTGACGGAACTGGCATACGTGTTGGTCTTAGAAGCCAAATTTTGTGGGTTCGACTCCCACCGAGCGCACCAATAAATTTTTAATGGAGAGTTTATGCGTAGAGCGAAACGAGAAAAGCATTTTGGTTTAACCGTCATCGTAGAAGATGGCAAATTTGAAAAGGCAATGCGCCTGTTCAAAAAGAAAGTTGACGAAACAGGTCTTCTAAAAGAAGTTCGCGATCGTCAAGAATATGTTAAGCCAACTATTCGTCGCAAACTTGCCAAGAACGCAGCTAAAAAACGTTGGCAAAAATTCTTAGAGTCACAGACTCTTCCAGAAAAGAATTATTAAGATTTCAATTCCCTAGTAGCTCAGTGGTAGAGTAGGTGACTGTTAATCACTTGGTCCGTGGTTCGAGCCCACGCTGGGGAGCCAATATTCGGGGGATTAGTTAAATGGGATAACATCGGCTTTGCAAGCCGAGATTGAGAGTTCGATTCTCTCATCCTCCACCAAATTAATGAGGTTATTATGTTTGAACCATTAGGTACAAGAGTTTATATTGCTGAAGTGAAAACTGAGAAGAAGTCAGCTGGCGGGATTATCCTAGACCAAGCAAACTCAGTTCGCGAAACCAAATTCGCTGAAGTTCTAGCGGTTGGTTACGATGTTAAGAAAGTTCGTGTTGGTCAACGTATCGTTCTTGATTGGAGTAAGTGTTATCCAGTTAAGATTGGCGATATTGAACGTGCTGTAATTGACGAGGAACATATCCTCGGTACTTATTGCGACGACTAAGAAAGATGCCCTTGTAGCTCAGTTGGTAGAGCACCTGATTAGTAATCAGGGGGTCGCGTGTTCGAATCATGTCGAGGGCACCAATAATTATGAATGATAAGTTAACAGACTTTATCAAAATCTACGATGATGTAGTTTCACCCAGTTCGTGTAAGCAAATTATCGAACAGTTTGAACAACATCAACACCTCGTAGAAGTTCATGATACTGACTTGTATAAGTTTCATCAGTTGAATTTAAATCATACTGAAGATCTTATTCAATTAGCAAATGTGTATGTTAATAATCTGATCCCATATTATGAAGATTATTTTCAGTCACTTGGTTTACGTCAGTATGTTGAAATTGAGAACTTTGAAGAAGTTCGTATCAAGAAATACTTGAAGGGTTCTGAAGAGCAATTCAAGACACATTGTGATGTAATGGATAAGTCATCAGCATCTCGTTTTGCTATTGCTATCCTATATTTGAACGACAACGATGGTTTAACAACGTTCCCTAATTTGGGTGTTGGTGTTCCACCAAAAGCAGGTCGTGTAGTTATCTTTCCTCCAACATGGATGTTTCCTCATAATGGAATCCCGCCAAAGGATGATGATAAATACATTATGATGACCTGTTTACATTACAAGTGAGGAATTATGGCAGCAAAGAATGATATCACTGGCGATTCAATTATCTCTAGACATTCTCAAGCATACGAAGAAAACATCGTAAAGATCTTCGGCGATAAGACTGAAGAAAAAGAACGTAAAGCAAAAGAGAAGGCAGAGTATTTTGCCAGACTTGAAGCTGAAACAAAAGCAAGGTTAGAAGAGTATGACGATAAGCCAACTCGCTACAACCAAGAAACTCAAGAAGTATTAAAGTATCAAAATAAAGGTTAATATCTCCGTGGTGTAATGGCAGCATACGAGTCTCCAAAACTCTTGGTCGCGGTTCGAGTCCGTGCGGGGATGCCAGTAGCAGTATAGGAAAGTAACGGGTCAGAGAGCCTATACCTCGTTGAAGACCCAGCAATGCGGCATTAGTACAGTTGGTAGTACATCTGCTTGCCAAGCAGAAGGTCGCGAGTTCGAGCCTCGCATGCCGCTCCAATTTTTAATGGAGAGTAAATAGGTGTAAGCATGAAACAAATCAACATTGAAGAAGTAAAAGCGTTCATTGAACAACAAAGTCCCGAAACTAAAATCTACATTGGTGCGGACTCAGAACGATTTCCTATCGGAGATGATTGGTATGCTGACTATACACTCGCCATTGTAGTACATATTAATGGTAAACATGGTTGTAAGATTTTCGGTGAAGTACAACGTGAACGTGACTGGGATCAAAAGAAAAACAGACCACGTATGCGTCTAATGAACGAAGTATACAAAATCGCCGAATTGTATCAAAAGCTGCACGAAGTTCTAGAAGACAGAGATGTTGAAATTCATTTGGATATTAACCCAGATGAAAAGCATGGTTCTTCATGCGTAATCAACGAAGCTACTGGTTACATTCGTGGTATGTGTAACGTAGTGCCTATGGTTAAACCACAAGCATTCGCTGCTTCATACTGCGCTGATCGTTTAAAGCATATTATGTCTCAACAAAAAGCAGCATAAATTATTTGACTAAAAATGAAGTTTAGGGTATAATAACTCTATTGAATTGAAAAGGATACAAAATGCAAATTAACCTTCGCAAAGCAAACGCAATCCAATCTGAGATTCGTCGTGCAATTAACGAAACTGGTAACATTCCAAGCACTGTAAGTGTAAGCGAATACACTAAGGATGTTTCTGTAGATGTACAGAAAGCAACTGTTGAGTGGCAATTAGCACTTCAACGTAAGGTAGCACTAACCAACGCATTGTATGCGATTCGCACTGCAGTGGCTGCGGCTAATGCAAACTACAATGTAAACGACATCCTAACAGAAGTCGCTCGTCTAGAAGCAGTAATGGCTATCAATAGCCAAGTGGCTAACATGGAAGTTGCGCGCAGCCTTGACGAAATTCAAGGTCGTATTCAGAAACTAAAAGAAGCACCAGTAGATAGCCCACGTGCTGCTCTATATGGTGAGCGTTACAATCAAGTTGCGACATCTGTTGTAACTGAGGCTGACGTAGCCAATGCTAAAGAGGCTGTGAAGACTCTAAAGCGTCAACGTCAGGATCTACAAGATAAGTTGTTAGGTCTAAATGTAACAACTCAAATCAATCTCAGCGATGAGACTGTAGCTGTATTAAAGGGTGAAGGTATCCTTTAAGTTTTAGGGGATAATACGGATACGATAGGGATTAGTGGCAACACCTTCGCTTACTGCGAATGGATAAGTCTTGAAAACTTATTCTGGCTAATTTGCCCAAGTCTTTGCCTTCTGCTCCGTATTTTAACTTAACTTGACGAAAGTCGCTGCTTGTTGTTTACGATAATGGCTTTTGTGGGCTGTCCTTTGCATAATGTATATTGCATATTGCATCGCGACTAGTCGCTTGACTTGAAGTATTATTCCCACCCTGCGGGTAAAGTGTTTATGGTTACACGTCAGTCTTCCAAACTGAAATAGACGGGTTCGAATCCCGCTTCCCGCTCCACTTAATTATTGAATGAGGTAATGTATGGGAGTGAACTCTATGGAACAATGGAAAGCCGATCGGCTAATGAAACGTGCTAAGAAGAAAGCACGCAAATCCCTAGAAAAAGAAGGTTATCATCGCAAGACTGCCTCCAAGCTAGTCAATGCTGCCTTGAAGCGTATTAGTAATGAGGCTGAACAAAATGATTAATCTTACAGCCCATCTTCATTCAATCCCCGTAGCAGTCAATCCAAAACTAGTCACTCATATCACAGAAACTCTACAGGGTTGTGTGATTCATTTCACAAGTGGCAATTCAGTTCATGTAGCCAACAATTATCTTGAAGTCGTTGGCAGTGTTAGTGCTCATCAACAATGAAGTATTACTCATACGTCGAGCCATCAGAGTTCAATGAACTAGAGGCAACGAAGATCATTCTATCAGAAGAAGAAATCCTAAAAGATTATTGGGATTACTGGTGTGATAGAATGAAAGAGGTTGGTAAAGCAAACGAAATCAACAAACAACATTGTATTGACGATTTCTGTGCAATCCACTGGGCATCAGAAGAGGATGTATTCCGATTCCGTTCTGGTTATTCTGATAAACTATTCTGCATCAATGAGTTTAATCTACTAGACCCAAACTTTGAATGGGCTACTGTTGTATGCTTGAATGATCCAAGCATTACTATTGATGGTTATGTTAATGTTGTTACACAAATGGAGAAAGTTAATGTTTAATTTTGGTTTGAAGTCACGTATCGCTGAATTGGAGTTTCAACTAAAATCAGCAAATCAAACTATTGATGCTTATCGTCAACGTGATGAGTCTATTGATAACAACGCAGAAGTTATCGCAGATGTACAAAGTTCTACGTTCGTTATTGATTGGCATAACATGGATGCTTTCTCGATTGAACGTATGGGCGATCGTAAAGCAACATATACTGTTATCGGTCACTGGGTTGATAATAATGGCACAAAAGAAATTCATGAGTGGAAGTTCTTCTGTTCTAAAGATCAACACGAGAAATTAGCAAAAGAGTTCGCTGAATATGTCAAATCCCGTATCGAAGAATAAAATCTTTATGCCCTGCGGTCACTATGCCGTGGAGCAAGAAGATGGTAAAACATATCTCTGTGATTACTGTCACGAACAACCAGGTGGTCCAAACGAACCGCTTGAATGTAAAGAAAAACGAGAGAAGCAAGAACCTTTTAAAAACGACTATTGGATGAACATAAATGACTACGATACAAACGAACCTAACCGATGACGAAATTGTTGAGATTGCACAGACTATTGATAAGTGCTTGATGGAAGTTGGCGAGAAGTTCAAACCATCAGGTATTGAAGTTGCTTCAATTACACTTGGACGACTAATGGTATTGTGTAACCAACTAGAGTGCTATGGTACGTTCCATCAACTAATGGAACAAGTTGTTAAGATGGGTGCTATTGATGCACCAAGTGAGGATTTAAATGCAAAGAATGAGGACGGTGGTACTGAGCAACAAGGCTCAGTGTCGTAAATGCGGGGATGTCATCGAGTCTAAAAACTCGCATGACTTTCAAAGATGTAAGTGTGGTGCTATTACAGTTGATGGTGGTCTTAACTATCTGAAGCGTTCGTTTAAAGATTACAATGACATCATCGAATTGTCTGATACATATGATGAACCTTATGAGGCTGATTGGTAATGAGAAAAATTGTTAAAACTATCACGTTCTATGACGATGGTACATATCAAGAACAATCGTACTATACTAGTCCGATGCCATCTATTCCTCAAGTAGAAGATCCCTACAAAAGAACTGCACCATTTCCTGACCCACTAGTACCATGGTTTGAACAGAAGAACAAGTGTCCAAAGTGCGGTCTTGTTTGTGAAGGTGCGATGGGTTATGTCTGCCCGAATAATCCTTGTCCAATGGGTATGGGTGGAGTGACTTGTTGATGGATGAAAAGATCTATGTGATCGCTGGTACTCAAAGTGAGTTTAATGAGTATCGCGATCGTAGGATTCAAGAAATAATTGCCGATGGTTTCACCGCCATCTCAATGAGTCACTTTGTCAGCGTAAACAACCCTGATCAATTAAGAGGCTTATCAAACCCGCATGGTGTTCTGTATGGCACTTGGCAGCTTCATCCAAACATTAAGGAAATCTTAAATCAACTTATCCTAACCATGGATGCTGATTCTGAATCTCGTAAGAGGCTCAGTGATATCCTAGTTAAGATGCAAGAGGAGAAGCTACACGTTGTTTTGAATGGTGTTACTCTTATGGAAAATAGAGACTACACTATCGCGAATAATGTTATAACCTTTGACCAACATCCATCAGCAAATGATGTTCTAATTGTTACTGATCTAAAGTCAATGACAGTTAAGAACTATGTACTCACTGGAAACGTTAAAACTCTTGGATTATGAAGTTAATTAAGTATCGTGATCAAGGAATGCCGACCTATACTTACTTCTGGGTCGATGATAATGAACAGATTATCTCGCCATTCTTTGATACTGAAAAACAAGCCAACGAATGGATATGCCCATGGGATGGCTGGAAATCAAATAGGGATATATTATGACACAATGTAAACCATGTATTACTATCCGTGATATCACAAAAATTATCTGGAACAATAGTAAGCTATTCGTAAGTAATGTAAAGAGAGATATTCAATCTTATTCCAGGGTTAATGCTACAGTTTGTGTGCTAGATAAACCAGTTATTCCATATGTGTCATATGACGAGGAAATGATACGTGTTCGTAAGATCCGCGAACAGGCTATGGCTAATCATATTCCAACATCAGAGGAATTCTACGAAGAACTCCGTAAAGATTTGAAGTTCCAATTTAAGGAAGAAGATAGAGAAAGAATTGAAGAAGCATTCTCTAAAGCTATTGATCAACTAAACAAGAATATGGTGAAACGTGAGCAGATTTGATTTAGAGCAACAGATTCTACGCTGTTGGAATGTTACCGATGATATTGATCTTCTATACAAAAATGTCCTTGAAAGGGATATGAGTAAAGACGATATCTCTAATTATCTTCTTGGGCTAAAGGTTATCTACGAAGCCAAGTTTAACGAAGCATTTAACACATTCGAAGAACTGGTATCTAAGAGAGAACTATGAAGATTGAATACGATCGCGAAACGAGTCTAACCCATTTTATGGATCAATTTACCATTCAAAGACTAGAAAGAGTCGTTGAGTTCGAGAGTAAATGCTTCCCACAGAATGAAGAATTAATAGAGGCTTCCAAGGTCGTAATTGATCATCTTAAAGCAGTTTGGGATATAAAATGAACTCATTAACGACGCAAATTGAAGAAGAACATATTCAGGGTAGGTTAATCGCTTGCCATATGGACGTGGACTATTTGCAAACTGTAGATATCGACGACCATAAAGAATCTATTAAAAGAGATCTCGCAAGGGAAATCGCTAATTTTATGGTGGAAAATAATATGATTCAGTTCGTCCAAAAACAATTACTGGAAGAGGCTCGTATTCGTATCTCAGCAAGAGTATTTGTCACACCAAGTGACGATGTTAAAACTATCCGTAGAATGTTCGTGAAATGAAAGAACACCAATATTTCTGTCCTAAATGCGGTTATAAACGAGAAGGAACATTAGACCACGAAGCAATCGGAATCGGGTCTTATTCTACTCTCTGTCCTGAATGTAATTCTCACTATGATTCTTACGAACTCGGTACACTCGAAGAAGCAGAAGAATTTGAAAAGAAAAGGAATTATCGTTATGAACAATGAACAGTTAATTGATAAGGTAAATCGTCTGGAAGAAACTCTAGATCTAATCGTTCTAACATTACCCAACTCACCAACAGATATCGGTGTAAAATTAGGTAGAGCAAAAGAAAGAGCTGAAAAACGTCAAGCACTGAGAGATAGAGAAAACGAGATCCGTAACGAATATGCAGCTCTTAAATTACGACTCATGGAACTAGAATCCGATAACCCATTTCTAAAGCAAAATGGCTAAAGTAATCCGTATAGAAAACTGCTCTCAATGCCCCTCTAGAGATCATAAAGGAGCATATGGACGTATCTCTTATATCCCAGTCTGTAGAGCAGTCGGTAAAGAATTACCCTATGAAGTATATACAGATCGCCATTTCGGTGTATCTGCCCATGCTTCTAATATCATTCCTGAATGGTGTCCACTAGAAAATGGCTAAAGGTAAAGCATCCAATCAATCTCTTCATTCGGATAATGATCTCTCTACTCGGGTAAGAAACAAAATTCGCTATGCCCAACCGAATGTTACTGTAATGAATAATCACTGGAGAAAAGCGAAAGAATCTGATCCTACATTGGAATTTCGTATGACATTCTGCCAGTGGAAGAAAGAATATTTAAAAGAATTCTATAAGCGCAAGGATAAAAGAAAATGATCTATCCTGAAGACGAACCAATCTCGATAGAATGTATCCTATACAGTGCAACTCTAATACTATTATTAATGTATGGGATATATGTAATCTAGAAAGAGGCTTAATGAAAAAGAGGCTTCGTATAGAGGCTAATCTAATAGAGGCTTAACGAATCCCTATATTTTATAGAGGCTTAACGTAATATTCTAAAAGAGGCTTCGTTAACGCTGGATTCTAATAGAGGCTTAACGCTTATTCTAGAAAGAGGCTCATATAACTTTCTAATAGAGGGTAAGCATAACTTATAAAATAGAGGCTTTGGGTCGTTTTGAGCTCTGGTATTTAGGTAGCGTTTCTAGACGTCTATAAATACAACTCGGTGTTGGTCTTAACCTTTTTCGTAGAAAGTCAAGAAAAATTTTTATAGAGTATGCCTGGAATATATCGCGAAAAAACTTGCCCGAAATGCGGTGTTATTCATCGTCGCAGAGGACCATATTGTTCTCGTTCGTGTGCTATGTCCTCTCGTATAGTATCCGACGAAACTAAACAGAAACACTCGGAGAATAATAAGAAGAGATACGAAGATAAAACATCGGATGCTTATCTCGATAATCTCGAAAATATCAAAGCAGCAGCGAAGAAATCTAAAGGAATTAATCCCGATCCAATTCCTCCGCAATTTAGAAATGAATATATCGATGATAATCATTTTGTTTCGGGTGGTGATTATTGGACTATTATAGACGATTAATTCGTTTCCAATATTGCGAATCAAAATAAATTTGATTTTAATTTGACTTTCACCTATAATAACGGTGTTGGGGTTGATAAGAATAAGTTTCATATATTTCTCTGAGATATTAAAAACTATGTTCTGTTTAAATAAACCTAGATTAATCCTGAGTTATTAAGAAAAGTTTCGATTAATCTATAAGCATAACTCTTCCCTGAATATTAGTCAACTATGAGCCAGAGATTAGCGATAGTCTCTGGCTATCATCATTTCGCTTGACTTAAATTCGCGAATCCGTTATAATGGTATCGTAGGGAAGCCATCTCGAATCGGGAGTGTAGGTTTTCTGAGAGCGTAGCGATAGTCTGATCCTATCGGGTAGGGAAGAACGATTGTCATAAAGTTGTTGACTATAATACGATTATCGGGCATAATACGTGTATTGACTAGGAGAACTGATATGAACCGACTGATTACTCGTAAATTTCTGGAAACTTTCAAATTCCGTCCTTTTGATAAAGCCGACTGGATGGGTTTTATGGGTTGTAGTTCTCCTGTACCTTTTATTGCTGAACGGGATTCATACGTTATTATTCTAGACGGTGATTATTGCGAATTATATTTGGATGGTTATGAATTCGGTGCTTTTGAAGTTTGTGAAAATATTCGTGAACTGCCGTTTGACGGAACCGAGAACGATCTGTTCTGATCGCTTGACTTTAATTCAGAAAAGCCTCATAATACGTCTATAGGATAAGGAGATAAAAATGATCGATCGTCTGACTGAAATCGTGTATGCCCTAGTTGAGTCTGGTACGCTGGATGAGCTGAATGACGGTGAAGGTGTTGGCTATGATGAAGCCTGTGAAATTCTGAATCTGACGGATGCTGAAAAGGCTGGTGTTCTGGCTCGGATCGACGAGGATTTTCGTGTGGTCTGATGCTTGACTTAAATTGGAAATTCGGGCATAATTCTAGTATTGGATAAGGAGATGAATATGAAAGAAGTTTACAAACCGAAGAGCGTAGTTCGTGCTGAGACCGCTGATGCTATGGCTGAGTTTCTGGCACGTGGTGGTGTGATTGAAGTTGTGAAGGCACGCAAGGCACCGAAGCCGAAAATGTCTGCCAAGACGACTCGCTCGGTGAATAAGAATTCATCGCTTGGTTTCCGTATGAATACGTTTGGAGGTTAATCATGGGTTTGGATATGTATGCTTTCTCTGTCCCGCAAGGGGAAGACGTTTCGGCTGAGTCGACGGAGCGTAGCCAGCTTGCCTACTGGCGCAAGTTTAATGCGCTTCACGGATGGATGGAGGATCTGTATCGTGAGCGTGAAGGTGGTACGAACGATTTTAATTGTATCCCGCTTCAGTTAACTCCAGCAGATTTGGATCGGTTGGAACGTGATCTGAAGAAAGGTCTGACTCCACGGCAAGGTTTCTTCTTCGGAGAACAAACTATCTATCCAGAAGACGTGGAAGATACCGTGAACTTCATCGAAGCAGCTCGTGCTGAACTCAACGACGGGAAGGATGTGTACTACGATTCTTGGTGGTAATTTCCGAATTAAAGTCAAGCACGGAGCGTAAAGTTCCTGCTTGACTAATATTGGAAAATGAGGCATAATTAGTCTATAGTGATAAAGGAGAAGTGAAATGATGAAAGCTGGGACTTATTATGTTGGTGACCTCTGCTATGTTATGCATGATGTCTGGAATGAGGTCTGTGACCTGTTCTTCGAAGGTCGTAGTGACCATGGCTGTAATGAAGGTGAGTTCGTCCTGAAGGATGGTCGTCGTTTCGCTTGCTACAATACCAAATATGGTGATGGTCTGTATCCCTCGAATGTAGGCAAAAACCTTTCGGTTGATGCTGGCTGTATCGGTTGTATCGCGATTGAGGATATCCGTGACCCTGAAGCCACGATGGCTGCTATGGAATCACTTGGTGCTATCGTCGAGTTCGGTACGGACTTTGTGACCGATGGTGATTCCCGTGGCACTGGAACGATTCAGTTCGGTCGTGTGATTGTTGAAACTGGTGATATGGAAGAAGAAGAGGAAGATTATTATGCCTAATTGGTGCGACAACTCCGTGGCTATCCGTCACAAAGACCCTGCTAAACTGGCAGCACTGGCTGATGCGATCAATGCTGGCAATTTCTGTAAGAGCGTATTGCCGATCCCTGAAGCTCTTGAAGGTACATCTGCTCCCAATCGTGAGAACTCTGAAGCACTCATCGAAGCCACTGGCTATGCTGACTGGTATGACTACTGTGTCAATGAGTGGGGCACCAAGTGGGATGTAGAGCCATATGAGAAGGCTGAAGTGTTTGAAGGCACTTTGTCGTTCGGCTTTGACTCCGCATGGTCTCCACCTGTAGGTATCTATCAAGCACTCTATGAGCAAGGCTTCCATGTCGAGGCATACTATTATGAGCCAGGCATGTGCTATGTTGGACGCTGGATCGATGGTGAGGATGAATACTTTGAATACAGCGACTACGATACACCCGAGGATGTTCGGGAACATATCGGCGAAGAGCTAGATGACATGTTCTGTATCTCGGAGGGACTAGAGCAAGACGAAGACGAAAACCCTTGACTTAAATTGGAAATTCGGGCATAATACTCTTATTGGATAAGGAGATTGTTATGAAACTGCTGAGCACTGGTAACCCAAAACTGTTGAAAGGTGAGAAGAAAGGATACATGTCTTTCGTCTTGCATCTGGCACCTGCTGACCTGTCTGGTTACGAAACCTGCCCGAAGCGCACTGCTGGTTGCTCAGCTGCATGTCTGAATACCGCTGGTCGTGGTGGTATGTTCAAGCCTGGTGGTACTAATACAATCCAAGAAGCTCGCAAGCGCAAGACTCGGATGTTCTTCGAGCAGCGTGATGAGTTCCTTGCTCTACTGAAGAAGGATATTGAACTCGGTATCAAGCAAGCCGAGAAGAAGGGTATGACTCCCGTGTTCCGTCTGAACGGCACTTCGGATATCGCTTGGGAGAAGTATGGTATCATCGAGCAGTTCCCTAATGTACAGTTCTATGACTACACCAAGATGCGCAATCGCAAGGTCAAGCACCTGACCAACTATCACCTGACCTTCTCGAAGGCAGACGGGAATGATATGGATGTCCGTCTAGCTGCCGCCGATGGGATGAATGTGGCTGTCGTATTTGATAAACTGCCAGCATCCTATATCGGCAAGAGCGTAGTCGATGGTGATGATACCGACCTGCGATTCCTAGATCCCAAGGGAGTAGTCATCGGTCTTAAAGCGAAGGGTCGCGCACGGAAGGATACCAGTGGTTTCGTCGTGAGAGCGTAACTGAAATCCTCATTAAAGTCAAGCACTTTATTTTCCAAGAAGTGCTTGACTAAAATCCCGAAATCGGGCATAATATGTCTATTGATTGATGATATGAGGAATAAGTGATGACTGCTAAAATCGTTTTCGACAAAACCAAGGGTAAGTATATCGGCTCTGTTAACGGCAAAGTCGTTATCCGTACCAAGTACAAGTGGGCTGCTGAGAATCGTGTGAATCAGCTGAGCGGTACGAAAGTCGACTTCGAAGCAGCTGCTGCCGCTCAAGAAGAACGCAACAAACGTTTCGGTATCAATGACCGTTTCGGCTTCGTCGAAAAACTGGTTAACATGGTTGCCGCTGGCGTTCAACCGAGCGCAGTGATCACTGGTGAAGGTGGTCTCGGCAAAACTTATACGGTAACCAAAACCCTCGAGAAAGCTGGCTTCAAGGATATTTCTGACCTTGGCGAATTCCAAGTTGGTCAAGTCATGAATACCAGCAAGTGCTTTACTATGGTCAAAGGTTACTCCACCGCAAAGGGTTTGTATCGTACTTTGTTCGAGAACAACAAGTCTGTAATCGTATTCGATGATTGCGATGCCGTGCTCAAAGATCCAGTCGCTCTGAACCTTCTCAAAGGTGCGCTTGATTCGTATGGTAAGCGCATTATCTCCTGGAACGCTGATATGCGTGACGATGATCTGCCCCGTTCGTTCAACTTTGAAGGTCGTGTTATTTTCATCAGTAACATGGGTCAAGATTCGATCGACCAAGCGATTCGTTCGCGTTCTATCCTGATCGATCTGGCTATGACTACCGATCAAAAGATTGAACGTATGGAAACGATCGCAATGTCTGATGAGTTTCTGCCTGAGTACGATAAAACGATCATTCAAGATGCGCTGTCCCTTCTGCGTGATATCAAGGCTGAAGTCAAGGAAATCTCGCTTCGTACTTTGATCAGCGTTTCCAAGATTCGCGCAACGAACAAAGACTGGAAGCAACTCGCTGAGTACGTTCTTTGTAACTAATTTCCGAATTAAAGTCAAGCACTTCGTGAAGAGCCTAGTGCTTGACTAATATTCCAAGATCATGTATAATGACTCTATTGGATAAGGAGATAGAGATGAAAAAGACCGAACTCGCAGCAATGATGACCAAGAAGGTGATTGACCGTGCAGCCAAACGTGGTATCTCGTTGGAAGCCATGGATATGCAGTCGATGATCCAAATCATGAGCTGCTACTTCATCTCAGGTTATAGTGAGCGTCGCCAAATGAACCAACTGAACCGCATGCTGGACACGGTCGAGTACTGGAACAAAGAACACGGAATCGCTTGACTAATATTCCAAGATCAGGCATAATACTCTTATAGTGATAAAGTTGAGGTGAAAAATGACTGAATTTGAGATGAACTGCTACGGGATGTCCGAAGCCGATATCCGTGATGAGTTTATGAGTTCTATTACGATGAAGCTCTCTGGTAAGGATATGGTAGTGGCTTCGCTGCTAAGTGATATCCAGGAGATGCTTTCCTATGGCTATGAGAAGGATGAGATCCGTAAGTTGCTGAATGTAGCCAAGTTTATTCTGTTCGACGATCTAAAGGAAGCAGCATGACACATAGCGAACTACTGAACGAACTGGTTAAGACCATGGTCGAAAAGAACGGATATGCATACACCACTGGTTACCTGCAATCCTTCCTAATGCAAGCGATCTCTATGCTCCCCAAGAGCAAGCGATCCCAAATGCATAGCGATCTCCTATGGCACCTGAACGAACAGCAGAAACGATCTGCTTGATTTTAATTCGATAATCGTATAAGATTATTATATCGTTGATTGATTGGAGATATATTATGATTCGTTTCTTCCTTGGTTTGCTGGTCGTGTTCGGTGCTGTTGGTTACATCGAGAACTGTTCTGATGCTGGTCTGCTTGCTGGTATCGTCGTTGCTGCTGCTGGTCTTGGTCTGATGAGTGCTGGTACTCGTCGCATTGCTGTGGTGTATCGCTAAGATGTGAGTTGTTGCGTGGTGCTCCTGTAGGGGGTGCTGCGCTAAGTGTTGCGAAATGACTTATATCGTGGGTGCTCCCGTACCCCCTCCCCGCTCAGCGGTAAAAATAGATTCCAGGGTCCCCTATACCCGATCTATAAACGACCTAAAGCCCCACTAGCATTATTCTTAATCTATCAAACTTCTCAGCGGTTTCGTTTACAAATTCTTGGAAAATTTTTCTGGCAGAAAATTCTACTATAAAGGTTGCATTATGAATTTCCTTAAACATTGTTATTGGGCTGTACGTTATGGTGATTGGTATATGGATTGGGTTCAATACGAAGGTAAGCCACAATTTGGATTCTTTCACGACTATTATGATGGATATCATGCAGTCTTTCATTGTTACAAATTTTACGTTGGAGTAAGTTACTAATATGCGTAACATAGCGATAGAACGTATTACTGAGGCACTTGTAGCTTGCCCCGATTTACAGGTATATTACGATATTTCCCCTGAGAGGTTAAATACACTATCCAACGAAGAATTATTGGATTTATACGGGGATTTTGTTTTAGAATTTTATGACGGTATAGAGGTGAAAGAATGAACGAACGAATTCGAGAACTTGCTGAACAGGCTGGATACAAACCCTTAGGCACTTTTGCAGATGAATTGATGGAAATTTATAACAAAAAGTTCGCCGAGTTGATTGTTCGGGAATGTGCTGATATTTGTGAAGAACACCATGCTTGGACTGCACGTATGGTAGGCAACCAGATTAAAGATCATTTCGGAGTAGAATGATGAGCACTTTTAAAGTTGTTGCCAACACCGACTACGATAGTTTTTGCTTACAAGTGCAGGACGCTGTTCGCGAAGGTTGGAATATCAGGGGCGATGAAATGTTCCTCGAAGGGAAGTATATTCAATGCTTTATAAGATTCGGAGTAGAAGAATGAAGACAGTTTACAAATATACTACGGGGATAGTTAATATGCCCAAAGGTGCGATTGTCCGTAAGGCAGCAATGCAGGATGGGCAGGTTCAGTTATGGGCAGAAGTAGACACCGATAATCCTTTGGAACAACGTCACTTTGTTTCCTATGGGACAGGTTGGGAAATAGAAGAAGATAATATTTGCTATATTGATACGGTATTTGATGGTATCTACGTATGGCACGTCTATGAGGTGGTATAATGAATCGTCGTAGAAAAATGATTCTCTATCGTCGTAGTCCACGATACCTTCATGGTATGATGATTGCTGGTATTTTTGGTGCTTTGCATAATTTTGTTAAGGATAAGATGTATGGCTAATGTTAAGAAGGGAACACTAACTCGTCCTCCGCAGTGGTGGAAACATCTTCGAGATTGGAAGAGAGTATTTTGGAAGTCTGAGCGACGAGCCCAGAAGAAAGATATTGCCGAGAGAAGTAAGGAATAAAATTTTTTCGGTTCCCGAGGGAAGAGAATCCCAAGAATATGCTGCTTGACTTTTAAGCCGATCTCAGTTATAATACTTCTATGATTTGAGAAATAGGAATAATATGCACACAATGAATAAAAACTCATGGCATTACAAACTAGCGACCGCTGGCAAGGATCCTTGGGAACTAGAGTATTTCGATGAGGAATGTGATAACTTCTGTAAGTATGCCCGTTCAGTCTTTAATGGTATCATGCGATACTCAGTAATGGGTTTTATCCTTGCAGTGGCTTTTGGTATTACTGTATATGCTGTCGGCGATTTCCTTGCATGGGTTGGTTGGATGCTTTTGAATCTGGCTCTAGTTGAGCCAGGAGTCGGTGCTACTTTTATTATCATTGCATCAATTTTAGTCGGTGGATTCTTCCTGTTCGATCTAATTTCAAAAGGAATTAAGAAGGCAGCTTACGCAGCCCATAAAACCAGTCATAATATCCATGTAGCCTTGGAAAAGAAAGAATCTGGTTTCATTCATCTTCTATATAAGAAGTACAAAGAAAAAGTTTGCTTTAAGGTTGAATACAAATGACGTATCTATTTTATTTCCTAACATTGTGGTTTATTATTTCCTCTGCATACTTCAGTTTAATTATTACTGATCCAGGTCGCACTGGTGCATATTGGTGGGAATATATTATTGTGGCACCGATGTTGGCATTACATTGGGTTGCTTTTGGTATTAAACTTCTTTATAATAAGTGGAGAAAATAATGCAGATTGGTTTTGCTGGTCTTTTGACTATCGTTTTTATCGCACTCAAGCTGACTGAATTTATTGCTTGGTCTTGGGTTTGGGTTCTCGCTCCAATGTGGATTGGTTTTGTATTATTTGTTCTAATTTTTGGTTCAATTATTGGTCGAGCAGCATATTTGGATTGGAAGTTTAAGAATCGTAATCGTAGAAAATGAATGATGAAGAAATTTTAAAGGAATACGAAGCCATGGTCGAGTTTTTCGACGGCAGAGTTCCTAATTTTGAACATTATCCGAGGCAATTCGCTAACTATGTAAAGTTATACAGATATTATAAGAGTAAACAAAATGAAAATAGCAGTAGCCAGTGACGTTCACCTAGAATTCGCTCCAATAGAATTTGAAAATCCAGAAGGAGCAGAGGTTCTAATTCTCTCAGGGGATATTTGTGTAGCTTCCGACCTAAAAGATCGCGACCCTACCAATATCTCCGAGGGAACACGCAATCATAACTGGCATAAATTCTTTCAAAGTTGCTCTGATAACTTCCCTCATACTGTTTATGTCGCTGGAAATCATGAAAGTTATGATGGTGACATTGCTAAAACATACTTACGTTTGAAAGACAAACTGGGATATTTGAAAAACGTTCATATTCTTGATAGAGAAACGTTCGAACACAAGGGTTATACCTTCATTGGTTCAACTTTATGGACAAATATGAACAATCGCGACCCTCTTACCATGTTTCACATGCGTTCGATGATGTCAGATTACAAACTTATCAAAAATTCGGCTCGTAAAGTGTTCAGAAACGTACCTCTTTATCAAAAAGATGAGTCTGGGCAGTACATTCGTGATGACAAAGGGTACTATATTCAGTGTGGTATGAAGAAAAAGGAAGAAAACTCAAAATTATCACCTGAAGACACTGTTGATGAGCATGAAAAGTGTGTTGAATACATCAAACAAGTGTGTTTAAACGTCAGAGAACAGGGTTCTAACGGTAATAAGGTTGTAGTTGTTGGTCATCATACACCTTCTTTCCAATCTATGGCTCCATGTTATGCTCATGACACTCTAATGAACGGTGCTTATCACACAAATCTTGAAGAATTTATCTTGGATCATCCAGAAATCGTGTTATGGACTCATGGTCACGTACACGACCCGTATGATTACATGATTGGGGACTGTCGAGTATTCTGTAATCCACGTGGTTACGTTGGATATGAGACAAGAGCGAGGAACTTTAAACTTGAGGTCATTGAAGTATGAGTGGATACAAACACCTTTCAGAGTATTTCTCTGATGATAAACAAAAAAGAGCCAGTGTCGCTAAAGAACTTGGTACAAGACATTATGTTGTACAGTTAATTAGCGATTCTGGTTCTGCTTATTCGGCTTCTTTTGAAAGCGAAGAAGACGCAGAGCAATATGCCGAGGATTGGGTTTCATGAAAACGGAAGAACTCAAAAATAAAGTTGACTTAGAACGTGATGATGCTTTAGAATTCTATATGAAGCGGTGTTCTTCACTTGAAGATGAAGTAAGGAACTTAAAAGAAACGATTCAAAGATTAAAATGGTCAATGGAGGAACACGACTAATGCCAAAATTTACTTTAATTTGCGATCACTCATGTGATCTTGATACTCACGTAGTAACACATCAATTCAATGCTGAACATTTATATGATGTTCTTGAAAATATTGAAATGTTTTTAAAAGGTGCTGGATATTCGTACGATGGCGCTATTGATATTGTTCGTCTGGATGAATTTCATTCAGAACACTGGTTTGATTCAGAGAGGAATCGATGATGGTATTTAATGATGTAGAAGTTTTCCTAAACGCAGTTGGTCAAGAAGTTCCAACTACCCCACAAAAAGAAGTTTCTGCTCAAGCAGACCTTTATATTAAGTTGATTCAAGAAGAATATGAAGAGTTGATGGATGCTGAAGCCCTTTCTGATGATGTAGAAATCGCAGATGCTTGTTTTGACTTAATGTGGGTTGTTATTGGTTATATGAAGTCCCGTGGTTGGGATTGCGATGCAATTTGGAATGAAGGTGCTAAATCCAATCTTGCAAAAATCGACCCTAAGACTGGTTTAGTTCGTCGTCGTGAAGATGGTAAGATTCTAAAACCAGAAGGTTGGAAAGAACCAGACTTTTCACAATTCGTTTGACTTTAATTCACGCTTGCGGTATAATATTATTATGATGATTACTTTATACTTAGATATGGACGGTGTTCTTGCTGACTTCAACAAGGAATACACCAAATACGATCCTCTTAAAAAAGACCGCAAGCGTTTTCGTGATGCTGTCATTGAAGATAGGATTTTTGAAAAACTTGATATGATGCCTGACGCTCATGAATTACTTAATCATGCTCGTCATCTAGCTAACAGCGGCATCAATGTTGAAATTTTAACATCAATGGGTACTCATGACCCATTTCAAGGTAACTGTGCCAAAGAACAAAAACTTGCTTGGTTAACCAAACACAGTATCCCTTACAAAGCAAACTTCTCTCGTAGTAAAACTGAGAAAGCTCAATATGCTACTCCTACAAGTATTCTTGTTGACGATAGTCCTGGCTGTATTGCTCCATTCATCGAAGCGGGTGGTCATGGTATTTTGCATGTTAATGCTTCTGATTCAATTCGTATTCTAGATTCAACAATTCTTCAGATAAGGTCATTGTATGCTTGATATTTTTGAAAGTACATTTGCTTGGATTAAAGAAGATTGGGAGAGCCATCGTGTCAGGTTCATTATGGAAGTTCTTGCTTGGGCTATTAGTATTGGTTGTAGTCTTACCATGGCTATTACCGTTCCTAATCCTCCTCTTCTCATTCTTTATCCAATTTGGATTGCTGGTTGCGCAATTTATGCTTGGGCTGCTTGGACTCGTCGCAGTTTTGGTATGCTTGCCAATTATATTCTTCTTACTACTATTGACACCATTGGCTTAATTAGGATGTTATAATGCAGTTAACAACTAAACAGGTTTTCGTCACACCACCAATTCCACCGACACCACCAATTCCACCTGCAATGCCAGTGCAGTTTGTAAAGCCACTTTCTTATGAGTTTCGTGTAGCTGAAACTCTTGATGCAGATGGGAAGATTACTAAAGTTTCTCTACAGATGTGTATTTGGGAACACGATGAATTTGGTACTGGTATTGTGAAACAGACTTGGACAGATGTACCACGAGTTCGTTTTGATGCGAACGGATTAATGACACCATGAACATTTTTTACGTCCACCCTGATCCAACTATTTGCGCTCAACAACACGTTGATAAACATGTTGTTAAAATGATTCTAGAGTATGCGCAACTAATGTCAACTGCTCACCGTGTTCTTGACGGTACAGAAACTATTGGTACATCAAACTCTGGTCGTAAAGCAAAACGTTGGAATTTGACTGATGATAGAGATGCTGTTATTTACAAAGCATCTCATATCAATCATCCATCAGCGAAGTGGACACGTCATACATCTGGTAACTATGAATATCTGTTCAAGTTGTGGATTGAATTGCTGCGCGAGTATCATTATCGTTATGGTAAGATTCATTCATCAATGCGTCTTGCTAAATTCTTAAAGAACCCACCAAAGAATATTCCATCTGGAGAATTTTCCCCGCCATGGCGAGCAATGCCTGAACAATATAAGTTCGCCCGCACTGAAGATGATTATACTCTAAAGTCTTATCGTGCTTATATTCTAAATGAGAAAAGTCAAATGTTGAAGTGGAAAAATCGAGAAACACCTGATTGGGTTCACTAAATACATTTAAGGAGATATTATGCCAACATATGAATTTCTTAACAAAGAAACTGGTGTTATTGAAGAACACTTTATGAGTATCGCATCTTTAGATGCGTTCAAAGAAGCAAACCCCCATCTAGAAAGAACTATGACAAAAGCACCAGCGGTAACAGGTGATCATATTGTCATCAAAAAAGATACTGGTTTTAAGGAGGTGTTACAAAAAATTAACGAACGAACCCCAGGTGGTATGAAGCAAAGCGGATCTACACAACTATAATAAGGAATTATGCATGGCTCGTAAAGCAGCAGTGAAACCAACAATAGATAATGAGACATGTGAAAAGCAACCAACTAAAGTTAATAACCACTTAAAACTAAGAATTGATGATTTAAAAACATTTGATCCTTTAACTGCAAATCAGAAAAAGTTTTTTGACGCTTATAAACAAGGTGATTATTTTATTGCGCTACATGGTGTAGCAGGTACAGGTAAGACGTTTATCGCTCTGTATAAAGCAATTGAAGAAGTTCTTGATAAGAGTAATCCTTTTAATAAAATTATCATCGTTCGTTCAGCAGTTCCTTCTCGTGAAGTCGGTCACCTTCCTGGCGACCTTGATGAGAAAACACAGATTTATCGTCAACCATATCAGCAAATCTGTACTACATTATTTGGAAGACCAGATGCGTATTCGAGACTTGAAGAGCAGCACCATATTGAGTTCATTAGCACTTCTTTTATTCGTGGTATGTCTTTTGACGATGCCATTATTATCGTAGATGAAATGCAGAACTTGACCTTTGAAGAAATTGACACAGTTATGACACGTGTTGGTTATCGTTCAAAGATTATTTGGTGTGGCGACTACCGTCAGACTGACTTAAACAAACGTAAGAACGACATGAGTGGTATTTTGAAGTTCTTTGATATTGCCCAACATATGGGTGCTTTTACACGAATTGAATTTACTGCGGACGATATCGTTCGCTCTAGTCTAGTTAAGGATTATATCCTAGCAAAGATTAGATATGAGGATTACGAAACTAGACAATGAAAAAATTTATACATCATGAATGGGTGAAATTAGAGAAGGATACTGCTGCTGATGGTAGACGTGTTTACGTTACACCTGAGGGTAACAAGTATCCTTCTGTCACTTCTATCACTGGGATTAACAGCGGTTTCAATCGCGATGCTTGGGTTCAGCGTGTTGGTGAAGAAGAGGCTAATAGAGTTACCAACCGTGCTTTAGCCAGAGGGACACGTATTCATTCTTTGTGTGAAAACTATCTTCTTGGTAATGATTTACAGATTGATATGTTTGACCACGAAATGTGGAGTACAATGAGACCGAAGTTAGATCTTATTGATAACATTCATTGTCTTGAAACCCCACTATATTCTCATTTCTTGCAAGCTGCAGGTACAGTTGATTGTATTGCAGATTATGAGGGTAAATTATCTGTTATAGATTTTAAAACATCCTCAAAAGTTAAAGAAAGAAACGACATCCATAATTACTTTGAACAAACTGCGGCATACTCGGTTATGTTTGAAGAACGTACTGGTATTCCTGTTGGTCGTTTAGTTATCATTATGGTTATTGATGATGACGCTCCAAGAGTGTTTATTGAAAAACGTGATAACTGGATTGCAGGATTCCGTAAATCTAGACTTGACTATAAGAATAAATACGGTATATAATTAGGAGGTAGTATGGCTTTAGAAGTGGCAGACGTAAAGAAAATTGTAGATAGTAAAATTGGTGGGATGACTTTAACACCAGCACCAACTACATTCGTAGAAGGTCGTTTAGTTACTCCACAAATCCCAACACTTTGTACAATGAAGGATACTTTTTCTAAATTGGCAAGTGATGCGGGTAAAGCATTGGGTGAAATTAAAGATGCTTTTGGTAAAGCTGTTGATGCAGCCAAAGGTGCTTTTAATGATATAACAAAAGAGATTTCTGGCGCAATTGGTGATGCTTTAACTGGTGTTAAA
>OGVI01000008.1_pt1 | contig 25233 bp, 21 predicted proteins | sample 1575701 | NCBI WGS metagenome assembly OGVI01 (sample SAMN07581551, study PRJEB24739) | freshwater metagenome | place: Singapore | collected 2015-04 | reverse complement strand
GGCATACGAGATGCGCGAGAGTGACTGGAGTTCAGACGTGTGCTCTTCCGATCTGTTTCCCAGTCACGATACGGTATAGTTCGAGTTTGTATATCCGGTTAGCTCCGTGCAGTTCCGTGATTATATCCGGATATGTAGATATAGAAAATAATGAGTATAATATAATATATTCCTTAGTTTAAGTTTTATAAAGAAGTAATATAGTGAAATAGAGTTCTGTACATTTTCTGAAATAGTACTGCTACAGATTATGTTACAGTATAAGAATTATCTATATTTTTTAATAATCGTTTTATTTCCACCCATAAGGTAGTGTATCAATAGTTGGAGATGAATTGTCAAATACTGGACGTCTTTTAAGTGCCCAGATGAGAAATGTTGATGCTTTCTTTCTGTTCACAGTAACTTTTTCGGCAATAAGTTTGTTCACACGTACAGTTTGAAACAAAGTTTGATTCACAGTGATTTGAGGAACGACTTCGGCTTTATGCTTCTTCAATGACTTTAATTGTTGTAGCTCGGTTTCACCATCCATAGCATGTAATGCATCATATGTCTCTAATATCAACTTTTCCAATGCTTCTGGTGTAAACAACGGAATCATCGATTTCTTGAGGGTGACTCCTTTTTGCTTACATATGACTTTATCTCCTTTCTGATATGCATAAAATTTTCGTCCACAACAGCTCCAATTATGACCTCTTCGTAATTCCAATTCAAGATCACCAGTACGGAAACCCTCACGATATGGTAACTCTTCCATGAAAACATGAAATACACTATCGGTATCAGTGTATATGGCTTTTTCACCAACAGCTTGTACGACTTGATTGAGCATTATTCTTCCGTATGCAGTAACGTGAGCAGCGATATGATCATTCTTTTGGGAATCACCACGACCATAGGCTTGGCGTTGTTCATAATCCACGACGACTATTTGACCATGTCGAGTATTGATGACTTCAGCGAACTTAATGATCATGTTATTGTTGAGCAAGAGTTTTCGACAGGCTTTACTATTTTCTTCAGTGAACGCTGCAGATTCATCCCAAATTGACCTCTGACCCCATTTTCCATAAAAAGAGTTCATCATAAGCTTTGCAATGGTACGCTTTGCAGGTGAATCTTCAAAATCATCTGGTGATAAAACTCGACCGGAAAGATCTTGAACATATGCTTTGATAGAATTCCCTAGTTCGGTGAACTGATGATTTTCCACAAGACCTCCAGTTTTACAAAGGATTTTCTTGATCATAAACGGTGTGATGAAGTTTGAAAAAAGCTCATGGGAGTGATTATGATAAATCCAGATCTCAGAAATTTCGATAAGACGGTAACCTATAGATAAAGCATATTTAATTTCAGCAAGTGTCCATACACCAAGCAATGCACGTTGATCATCATTATGAGTACAAGATCGGTTTATCCTGAACATCATACAAGTTCTGCAGAGACCATAAAGTACTTCATAAGAACCCGACTGAATTTGACTTGGAACTTTACATCCGAGAAAAGGGGCATAAAGGTTATCAGGTGGAACAATCCGACACTTGATGACACCGACTTCAAAGTTATCAATATTGAAATTATCAACTGAGACATCATGTAGAATAGTTGGATGACCGATAGGCATTTCCCAATTGACTTTCAGACCAGTATAAGGTGAATATGATGATCCAATCATGCTAGTAGGATATTGTGAAACGAAATCGACCATTGAAATGTCACCATTATACCTCATCTTGTACATTTCAGTATGCCCTCCTTTGTATGCTTCACGCGGATCTAACGGTGCATCCATATCACCTCGCAGATCATACAATCTTTTCCAAGTTCTTACATCAGAGTCGAAATCACACAGATGCTCCCACTCATGACTCCAACAATCAATGATGTTAATAAACATCAAGTTCTCCATGTTATGTAAAGTATCATGAGAAGATTTTCTGAACTGATATAAACATGATGCAAAAGACATGTTTCTTCGATGATTTCTTCTGGAACCGGAAAAACATTTAGGACAACCGTTATCATAACATGAAATGAATCGATATAGCGTAACATTATTATCTTGAAAAGTATATCCTGAAATATTCAATCCTTGATAAACATCGGATCGAGTAATAGAAATATTTTGACTTGTCTCAATCCAAGATAACCATGCAGCTTGCTCCAGTTTGACAGTGATAGGATATCGATCAATAATTGCAATAGTTTGTTCACGTAGAACTTGACTCAAATAGAACTTCATCACTGCACTAGGAAGAGTCAAATATTGAAACGGATCCAAGTTAACTTTTTCAACTTCATCATCACGTTGAATTTCATCAGTCATTAATTCAGTCTGTTCCTTGAAAACTTTGATAGTCATAGCAAGCAACACAGTGTCACTTATACAATAAGTGATTGCATCTTCTTTGAGATTCCACATCGAGTTATCCTGATCCCACTTAAGTTGAAATTCTTGAAGTTCAGCTAAGTCAGATGGTTTAGCAGAAGCATGAAAGTCATGATTGAATGCAGATGATGGTGGTCGCTCAACAATAAAATTACTTGAAGCAGCATCAGTAAGAAATTTTGTTGACATGAGAGAGTGAGGAAAGAATCCTTTCTTCAGTTCATCAATTTTGAAATCAGTAGACATATTACGTAGTGCTGTAGGTATAAAATTCAATGAGTCTTTGAAACAAATTTTCAATTGTGGAAAGTTGAGATACATGATTTTGAGACCTCTTTGAATTTTAGAACCGATCAAATTCTTGTACTTCCCCAAATAATATTCAATAAAGATCACATCGTATTTTCCCGCGTTATGGGCGAAAAAAGCTGTAGACATTAACTGTGGTTCGAGAAGAAAATCGAAGAAACGATATACTCCAGTCCCGTCTTCTTCATTACCGAGGCCCCAGAAAATAAAAACAATTTTTCCATTGACTAATCTCCATTCATATTTTGCTTGTAATTCTTCCATATCATAAGCATCATCATACACAGGACAAGCAGTACATAAATATAATACATGCTTGTTATTTTCATCGAGACAACTCTCAAAGTCGTAAACCCAATAAGATGTAGTTGGTTCCTTCAACTTTTCACGTTTCAAATAACACTGGTGATGGATAGCATCATTTTTTTTCAACTTGACACCACACATATAACAATAAAATTCATCACAATTTCTTCCTCGATGAAGACCTTTTCCGCAAATGTCACATATTCTCTTATTGACAGCAGAGCAGTTATCCTCATGAAGGATTTCACAACGCTGACTGAAAAAATCCTTCTTGCAAACTCCACAAACCACATGATCATCGTAAGGTACACAAGTGATAGATTCTCCAGGTGAAAATCGACCACATTCTACAGTACAACAAGTTTTACATGCTTTGTCACATATATGACATGTTGTACAGCGATCCATCAATGTTCTGGATTCACAATCAGGATTGATACAATGCCTTCGTCGAATATATGCTTGAAAACAGAGCATGCAAACATGCTGAGAACCAGATTTTGAAAGATTAAAAAGAGACAGCTTGGTTGGATTCGAAATAAAGTGAACATGTTGATACTCTTCATCTTTAATATCTTGAACCAATCCAAAGATAGTAGGTTTTGCAATATCGTAAGGTAGTAAGTCTTCAGGAGGATATGATATGTTCAATTGAAGAACAATAGAGTACAACACAATTCGTATATCAAACAATTCTTCAATAAGTTGCAAATCTTGATGAGACTGACTGATAATTCCATGAGATTCGAGATAATTTTTGATGCGTGCACCCAGTTCATGACGTACTCGAAAACGTGAAGTACCAGACTTGAGAGATTGATAGGTGTCTAAGTCAATCTCGAGATCAGTAATTCCATCAATACTCCCCATTGAGACGAGATGACATATTCCAAGTGCAAGAAACTGGAAAAAACAATCTTCATGATCTGCATAAGGATCACCAGTTGGATGAATCTGAATAATAGAGCGAGAGTCTTTCACAAAGTTACTCAAATTTCCTTTGAAAATGGTATGACGGGGTTGTCCGCGTAAATCTATCTTGACTTCATATTCTTCCTCACGATGTAATAACGAGAAGGTTAATCGAAAGTCAGCAATAAGAGAGGTAGAACTGTTCAGTTTCAATTCAATAGCATTCAGTACAACAACATCTGTGAGCTCACTGAAAGGTCTGAATGGAATTCCAACAGTAACATCGTTACCGTCACTGTCAACACCTTCTATGGTCAACCCTAAGCGATCTCCAGGTACAGGATGTAAAACAGTAACTGCACGATTAATGACTTCTGTAAAAGCATTGGATAGAGCTTCCATGTTTACAGTTCCTTCTTCATTGACACGTAAAACTTGATTCTCCTCATCAGCGAAAAGAGTGAACTGTACTGTAGAAACACCCGTACGAGGGCTGACAGCAATGTCTTCTTCCTCCCAAACAAAAGGAAAAATGTTATTTCCCTCCATGCGTTCGTTTGTAAAAATGATTAGGAGAAACAGAACTAGTACACCATTTTATAATTCTAATTCCGGACAGTGTTTTCGCAACACAGTTACGCAACAGTGTTTGCTTCCGAAAAAAATCGGAAGTTGCAATGACCCTACCCTAATTTATTTTATAAATATACCGACAATGCAACAAATTATGAACAGTGTTTGTTTAATCGAGTATAAATGGACCACCAATCAACCATTATCGTTCATTCCTTCAATTTGCTGATAATGTCGTACAAGGTTTTTTCTGAACAAACTGTGATCAACGATTTTTTCAGACATGTGAATACACAATGGTCTGTGCCATCGGAAGGTCAGAAGTGGGCTCGTAAAGTGTTCAACATTGAGGGTATCTTTGCTGGAGTGTATGTCGGCGAGTTTGGAAGCTATATTTTTGTGGAGCTGAATGACTCTATTATTGAGATGTTGTTTTCGCTCGAACTGTTCAACAGTCTTATGGATTCCATGAAGTTGAATGAATCTGTTGCTCAAGAAATCGTACAACGTGTGAAGCTTCCATGGAAAACAGATGTGAACGGAAAGCTGGTATTGAAGGTCAAGTTTGATCATACCTCTGGAGTGGCAAACGCTTTGCTTGACGTATCATCACCTTCAGGATTTATTCGCCCAAAGAAGGATAAGATCACCTTCGTATCAGTCCAGGTGACTACAAACACCTTTTTGAACTTTCCAGTTGCTGGAGATGTTGGAATTTACATTCGTGTACCTATCGGAGCTGCACCAATTGTAGTGGATGAGCGTGACGACGTCATTGTTCATGCTACTCCTGATGCACCTATGTTCGCATTTACTCAATAAATCAGTCATTTGACTAATTTTTACAAATACAATCATGTCAAGTTCTGAGTACGACAGTGATGCTCAGTGTAATTCAGTGAAAGATGTCGTTCGTATTATACACTTTATTGCGCTGGTTAAAATGGTGATGAAACATTGCAAAACTAGGAAAGAGAGTAAGGATGACTTCAGAGCTGGTCTGGTGAGACAAGCGTTGACATCTATGTCATGCAAGTTATTGGACAAGTCCGACCTATTGAAACCGTTGAATGAAGAAAGGAAGAGATGGAAAAGAGTAGTTTACGAATTTATCGATTTTCCGAGCTATTCCCATGATTTGTACACGGTTCTTCAAAAAAACGGTGAACGTATTCTACAAATGTGTGAGGCTGGAGTTGACAATCTTGCTGAAATTTTGACATTGAGCGATGAAGAATTGGATAAATATAGATCGGAAGGAAAGTCTGCGATGGTAGCGTTTCTAGATAAAAAGATGAGGAAGGGTAGGGGTGAAAAACACTGTTCCAATAGAAACAGCATCTTCACTCCAAAGAAACAACGATCAGTTGAACATGATAGCGAATAAAAAATTCATTCTTCCAATTTCAACCATGGCTAACGAAGCTTGTGTTGAGTCATGCTCAGATTCGTTCAGCATGATGATGAAAGCTATGATTCGCCTCCGTGAACAATTTGAGACGCTTGCTACATCAGTTCATAATCCGGAAGGTACCGCAGAAGAGAAGTACGAAATGATTATCACCACTCTTGGAACTCTTGCTGGTTGCGAGATAGTTCTGAAATCACAAGTGAAGATTATGAAGAAAGTGCTGGATACTACAAATAAGAGCGCAGATCAGACCATTTTGAAAAATATCAAGAAAGCGGGAAAAGTGAGGTCACTAAAGTCTAAAAATGGATCAGGAAAACGTAAACCAGTCAGACCAAAAACCGAGTCAGATGATGAAGTTCTTGACGAGCCTGGTATACAAGTCTCCGCCGGAGAGGAAGAAGATCTTGGAGTCGAGTGAATGGAAAGATCAACTCACTATTTCTCCTTATTTCAATGATGAAGAATTTATCAGTGTTTTTGATAAAGACAATCTATATAATGTTCATAGAGGTAGTGTAAACGCTCGAGATGCTGAGACGGACGTCCAGCTTGCTGTTAATAAGTTACAAGATACAGCTCGATTCAAAGCATCTGAACGTAAATCAGTCCTCTCAGCATCTAAACATGGTATTGGGAAGAAAGTTACAGAATTAGGTCATAGTCTAGGTGGAACACTTGCTGAAGATATTGCAAGTAAATATGGACACCACTCTGTAGCGTTCAATATGGGTACGACTCCTCTACGATCATATGATAGTGTGGATCGATCAAAACATAAACACTTCCGTATCAAAGGTGATTTCGTTTCATCGTTTGATCGAGGAACAGGAACAGTTGTTATGAATTCGGAGTCTCTTGCAGAGAAGAAACTGAAGAAACATAGTTTACTGGGACGATCTACCCCCCTTCACTTTTGGACGTCTTTACTGAATCGTCATTTTTTATCGTCATTTAACTAAAATCATTCTCAACATTGACATGAGCTCAAAAAAATCTGATCTCTCTTTTTACACCGTGAAATGTCCATGCGGTAATTATATCTCGATTATGATGACACTCGCAGCGTACGCCGAAGTATCACCTCAGGTTGATGATCGTTTTGGAAACAGGAATGATGAAGATGGTGAACATATTTCTCAAGTCGATGATCGTGAAGAGGAAGGAGAGGAAGGAGAGTTCGATTCAGCTAGAGAAGATCAGTAAACCTATTTTAATCGATATGTGTCACGTTGCATAATGCGTACGGTGTTGCATTAATCGGTCTGTTGCATAATGCGTACGGTGTTGCATTAATCGGTCTGTTGCATAATGCGTACGGTGTTGTACAAAATGTTGCGTTGCACAAAATGTTGCGTTGCACAAAATGTTGCGTTGCACAAAATGTTGTGTTGCGTTGCATGACACTGCGTATTTAATGTCCGTGAGGTGGTATATTTGAACATTTTACGAAGATGAGAGCACTAGATCGACGTGATGAGGAACTCTATGAAAAATGGTTGAGACTTTCCAGTGGTGAACAGTTTGCTTATGCATCACTGATGGGAATGGTGAATGCTAGTGTGGAGATGACAACTGGTGAATTTCTTGTCGAACATGATGTTGTAGTTCGATCTGTTTCAAACGTGCTGCTTAGAGAAGTTGTCAACGGTGTGACTATTCGGTATTCTCCATATGTAGCCTGGGCTATAGGAACATCAATTCATCGACGCAAGCAAATGATTGCTCACGTCGGTTTTGTGAGTGATCCTTTTGATTTCGGAAGGGTGGAGATTTCTGTCTTGATTCGCGAGTCTTATATTGATTTACCTCTGTTCAATGCGTCCACTAATCCCTACAGGAGATTTTCTTTCAATATTGGTGAAGCCAACAACGCAGCTCTACACCGTGCTTTCTTCCGTATTTTTGATGAGTTACGATCTGTTATTATCATTCAGTCAGAATGTGGAAGATCATATCAAGGGACTTTTTTGAGTAGAAAAATGCTGAGCTCAGATATTTTTTTCTTTGGAGTGGATGAAGAAAAGTGGAATGAAATTGAAGATGAGGATGATGAGGAAGATAACTTACAAATTATCATTCCACTGGATCGATTTGATGATGTGATTATGAATGAGTTTGTTCCATCATGGATATGTGATTATGTAACAGCTGAAGTGGAAAGGTCAGTTTGGAGAGGAGTTCTGCATGATCTCTGGAGCGTGTTTGCGAGACATGAAAGATCAATTTGGAATGTGATTGGAAAGGAGAAAATTGGGTACATGCATTCTCAAGTGATTGATGATGCGTTTGTTGATGAACATGCTTTTGATGTGCTTTACAAAGTCTTACTGATGATATTTGAGTTATGGCCTCTTCATAAGACACTTTGTCTTCGGATGAATTCATTGTTTCCATATCTACGCTTGTCAGTACTGGAAGTTTTTGCGGAACATGTCAAACCGGGATTTTTTTCACCTCAAGGAGGTGTGGGTGATGGATTTGTTGAGTCAACTAGGGTGATTCGAAGAAAATCTTTACTCATTCGAATGGACTTGATGTCATCTCATTTCACTGATGATCGTAACAAACCTAGGTTTGTGAGTGATGTTCTTCTACTTACTGACAAGTTCTCACGCAGAATTACACCTATTGAAGCTTATACATTGCGAACGACTAGATTTGCTTATGATGGTCTTTGCAATATGATGTATGGTGCTTTTTATTTGATTGTGGAGGATCGAATCTTCAGAGCAGCTAAACATGATATCAATGAATTGAAGGAATGGATTGTTCTTGCTTTTAAATAAAAAAAATCACCATTTTCTGGTGTAATCATCATTCATGGAGACATCTTCATGTTCAGGCGTTTCTTGACTGCTCAACCGTTCTTTGAGAGATTCCATTTGAGAAATGACCGCTTCTTTATCTTCACGAAGACGTTTTTTGTTCTCGTCATTGACATTTTCAGCAAAATCGTTTTGAGCTTTTTTAGCTTGAAGGCTCTTCTTTCGAGCTTCTTGACATTTGATAAAAGCTTCACGGCGCTTTTCGGTGAAAACATAAGGTTTTCTAACCTTAGGTGTGACAACAATGGGTGTAGTATCACTGCTCACGTCAGCATTCACAACTGGTTTACCAACGAAAGTACTGAAAGAGTCCATCATGTCCGTGCTGAGATCTGTAGGAAGATGATCTCGGCCTTCCTGGTTTTTTCTATTTTTCTTGATAGGAGAATGATGAACAGATGGTTTTTGAGGTGACGTCTCAGGAGAAAGATAAAGACTCATGTTGAGGAAATGATGAGTTTTGAAGAATGATTTTATTTTGTCGATCTTCGTTTAATTTGTTCGGGTGGTGAGACGGATGACGGTTTCATAGATGGGGGAGGGTCATATAGGGAGGGGTGGTTTGTACGAATGATTCGGGTCGGTGCTGAGATGATGTCTGAGACAGGGAGTATGACTGGTACGTCCGCACCAGGAACGATAGGACCAATACTGAAACCGTGCAGATTACCGACAGGAGTAAAGGAATGGGCATAGGATAATTCAGTTCCGCAACTTAATTTCTCAGGATCCATTCAATTGCATCCAGATGAGGAATTGGGGTTATGAGTTCATATTTTTGAAACTTGAGCTTTTATAGTTTTAGACGTGATATCTTTAATCAACTAGTAACATCATCCATATTATGATATACAATATCCTCAGGATTCCAAGCGTCATATCCTAAGTGTTCTGTTTCCAGGTAAGGTTCCGATGATGAAATAATTGTTTTAGTTGGTTTATCAAAACAGTCATCAGTATTATTCTCTTCATCCAGTTGAACGAGGAACTGATCATCCATCATTTGAACAACATGGTATCCGGTTGTTTCACTTCGTGTCATTGATCGTCTTTTGAAGCAGTTCATCGTAGAAGAATAGTAGAAATGATTTATTGGTATGGACTGAGCAAGTGGTTTTTATACGCTACTGCAGGCGGTACAATTACTGTTTCATACCGACCCTCTGCAACTTGAACACTTGTTGGATGAATAGGAACGTCGACGGTCGGTGTGAACACTGTTTTCTTCTTCTTTTTCCATGGTTTGATAGGGTATGGGGTCACGTACCGGTCACGTTCCGTTTGTACAAATCGTTTCTGACGATCTGATAATTTATGCATGGATCGCCCTTCAATAAAAATAGGAGGGGGTTTATTTAGTAAGGAGTTGTTTCGAGTGGGGTTGAGGTATGAAGCACGTTGTGTGACTGCAGATCCGTGAAAAGAGCTGTTCATCAGTTTAGTATCTCACCAAGTTAGCAGCGCTTTGGAATGTAGCAGTTGCGTCAGCAATCACGTAAAAATGTACTAATGTCTTTCTTTGAGTCCATGCCATAGGGTCTGTGTCATCAAAATACAGGTTGACATTTAGAGTTCCACTCTGAGTAGTATCGATACCAGTGGTAAAAGAGTTGATATCGTTCTTTGCTACACTCCATCCAAGTACAAATTTACTTGTATCCAAAATAGAAGGAGTTGAAGCAACAGTAGTAGCAGTGTATTTTCCAGCAGATGTTAGCTCATTAGATATGCTGGTATAGTAACTCTTAGCATACGATCCTGCTGTAGTATCATCAAGACTGGAACTGTTCATGTCGAACGGACCACACATTAGATAATTTCGAGTATCACGAAGCTGATCTTCACTGAAATTTGGATTGAACCCCAGCGTATTTTTCACACCGAAACATCTCTCCAATTCAATCAATTGACCGAGAGTATTCTCACTGCCATCAGAAGTTTTACGAACCCACATTGGATAAACAGGGAATGTCTGTCCTCCAACAATAAATTCAGCACGTGTAAGTCCACGTCTTTGGAAACTACTCAACATAGGATAGGTTGTTTTGGTCATATCAGTAGTATCATGTCCAAAACATTGGTCAGTAAGAACAATAATGACTCCAAGCATGGATCTAATACTATAAGGAAGACTAAACTGTACTTGACCTCCTGCGATACTATTAATCGATTGCTGTTGGTAGAGTACACGTTTATAACTGATAGGAATTCCAGATGGAGAACCAAATTGGGTGGTGAATTGCTGGAAAACATCCGCACTTGGCTTGATGAGATCCAGTTGCAATTCCAGATTTTTTAGTGTATAATCCCACCCGGTGGTAGCAATTTCAGGTACCATGGATGTAGCGATCATGGGATGAACAGGTAGGAATTCGAATGCTTTGATGCTAGGGTTTGCAGCATAAACAGTATTTCCATAAGTGGTATTATTTGCACATGTAAATTTAGACCCCCAGTCAATACAAAGTTCAGTACCACGATCAACCATGTATTGAAACTGTTGATTAAATCCGGTTTGGTTGATAACAGATCTCCAATAAGGAGTTTTATCTGCGGGTACTTCCAGATTGAATGGAACATAGAGATTTTTTCCTGTTACAGTCCCTCCAGCAAGATTTTGAAAATCAAAGGTTTTTGTTGCAATATCAAAATTTCTGCTCAAAGTACAAGAAGTACCATTCTGAGTAGTAGTTGGTGTAGTAAAATTATCTACACGAGAAAGACTATTCCTGTACGTATCCGTATCTGCTTGAGAAATGAAATCCGCTTGGGAATAGTCGATTGGTGAAGCTGTCAGTAATGCATAAAAAGTCAAAACACCACGTTCACGAATGTACACTGGGACGCAATGTTGGGTGTATGCTGCTCGAGTAGTAGCAGACAATGCTGTATTTCCAATGATAGGATTTCCAATTAATTTGAGGAAAATATCGTAAGCAACTGAACGTTTGAACCAGATAGTATGAATACTTCTCATACCATATCCGGAATTTGTAGCATGTAACTTGTTTGACATATTCGGTTGCCAAATCGTCCCGACAACAGTATCAGCCTGGGCGGTAGATTCTTGAAACGCGGTAAGGGAGCCATTGAGATATTGATTTCCTGATGATACAAAAAAATTCGGGTCACCAATACACGTTCCAATAGTACCAGTTGAGTAACGTGGAGTGAAATCAGTAAATCTGATTTTTTGCATGGAAGAAATGTTTGGTGAAATCGAATAATTGAATGCTTTGTAAACATTCTCAAACTCTACTTCGATACGAATACCGTTTCTCAATAGGAAAAGTGGAAGATACCTAGCGCTACTCGTAAAACTAGAGTGATGAAATCGAATGTGTAATCGTTGAGGATTTTTAGGATCCAAATAGACATTTCCCATGTAAGCTCCTGGTGAATCGTAGAAAGAACACATCCCTTTCTCTTTATCTAAAGTTGTTACAGTATTGTAACCATCCAATAAGTCTCTCTCCTTCCTCTGCGCATCGACTGTGTATGATTGAACAATACTAGACCATAAACTATAATTTGGTATAGTTTCTAAAATCAATCCCTGTGAAGTTCCAATTGAAAGTCGAGCAATGAGTCCTGATGTGCCTGCATCGAGGAGAGGAGAGAGATATTGATCACTCCATGCTGTAGTGATATCAGCACAAAGTACGATATTGTACAAATCCACAAAACATTCGTTATCAGCAATATCCCAGGTTGCTACGCTGGGTTTATTCGATTTGTTGGATCCGTAATCGTTAGGATTATTTACTGGTACTTTAATTTGACGACGGGAGACAATTGATCCTGCAACTGTAGTCAGAGGTTTCACCGAGAAGTCAGGATTCGGAACAGGTGCTACTGCTTGCGCCATTTTGACTTTATCTCAAGGAGCAAATTTGAGAAATGACTTTGCAGCATCCTTCATGATGTCAAAATTGTATGTACTATCACCACCAAGCATTGAGTACGTTGCATAAGCTGCTGCTCCTGCTAGAGCTATCCCTGCAAGAGCAATACCTCCAGTAGCAATTCCACCAACCACAAGAGCATCCATACCAAGACCGGTGACTGCTGCTTCTATTCCCACTGATCCACCTACCGCTGCATCTAACGCACCAATTCCAGCAGATTGAAATACAGATTGGAGACTTCCAGATATAGCTCCTTCTGAAAGTATGGATTCACCTAACCCACCAATAGCAGCCTCTCCTCCTTCAAAAATACTTCCTGCTTTCTGGAGCAGACTCATACCAGCATTGAGATCTCCAGCAGTCTCCACCCAATGCATTAAGTTTGTATCCACAGTAGGTTTTATTTTTAACGTACTTGCTTGGTTAGAATAAGGGTGAGCCTGGAATCCTTCAAGGTAAGTTCCTTTATTAGGGATGGATGTTTGTACAGGAATTGGATTAGGATTCGTGAAATAGGATCCGTGTAATTGATCTGTCCAATACTGAATACCACGTAAAGTCATCAGTCCACTATTTGTAAGTTCTTGTCCGCTATATTGTTTACCGCCTGACTCTAGATACTGCTGTAATTGTTGACCTGTCGTATGTAATTGAGTCAAGTAGTTTTGAAGTTCTGCTAGCTGTGATGGATCTTTGTTTATATTCACTTGTTGAGGACCATAATTTGATAAACCCCAGATTGCACTACCTGTTTTTGTAACTGTACCGTTATTAGAAATTGATGCCGCTGGTGTTTCCAGGTAATGAGTGTAGTAAGGTGTGGATGAGACGTCACTTGTTACTTGACTGGTATTTGTACCTGTCGGTTTTGTTGATGAAGTAGACATATTAGGATAAATGGATCTTTTCTTGTTTATTATTCTATAGGAATTAATAAAAGAGAAAGCGCTACTAAAGTTCCTTTCGGTACTTTCATCATATTACCCCATTGATCTACCAGTGTAATTCTTAAATTCCGTAAAGTTGCTTGATCCATGTGAAATGCTGATTCTAATCCTGGCTCATGATGCATTCTCTCACCGTAATTGACACTCATTGGTACTCTCACCCGTGTGTTGAATTGTTTTCCGCAACTATGTATAACTTTTCCAAATCCTGTGAAGTTGACATCCACAAAAGCAGTAGTCACGATGCATGGATTCGATCCCACAAATGTAGTATTACTATAATTAACTCCAGTATTTTCAATCATACCCATCATTTCTAAGAATCTGTCGTACTTCGATGGATAATTTAGAGAATCCTGCTGTACAAATGCAGTGAACACAATTGGCCGATTGATCATTAGTGTATGTCCGGCGGGAACTGTAATAAACATCTTCAAACTATTCAGGTCATATCCTACTGCAAAACCAGGATCAAATGTCTTCAAAAAGGTATCCACAGACTGTGCAATAAGTACCGCATCATAAAAACCTTCAACCAGCGTTAACTCTCGTACATTGTTGTCAATTGTAAACTGAATACTATCACTAACGTTTGTTTGAACATTAGGAATGAAGTGCTCAACTATAACTTGTTTTATGATCACGTTGTAAGCACTGTTTGTATTATTCTGCGTATCCAAAGGAGGTACTGTAAAATTAAACGCGGATTCACCAGTATTAGTTCGATCTCTATTGTTGATGTAAACTGTAATACCACTTGCTGGAATACTTATGACTTGATTCATCTTATGTGACTTGACATTATGACTTAATGTTTGACACTAACACCATATTCTCTATTCCACCACTCTGCAAGTGGTAAGCTTCCTGTACTGCTACTACTATCCCCACTGGTTTCAGCAAAAGCAACAGATTTCCATAAATCGTACCCCATAGTAGCTCCAATACGGTTTCTTGTCAAGTACTCTGAATAAGCACCAACATCACCAGCAAATTTAAAACGAGCTGCAATCTCAAGCACAGACTCTGGAGTATCTGAGAGATAAAATGTAGAAGCTGTTAGTACTTTAGCTGCTTGAGCTTCCATATCACGTTCAATTCTCATCCGTTTGTTTGAATCAGATGTGGTGACATAGTTCTGAATAGTATGCATGAGCTTCATATTTTCCAACTCATCCGTCTCTCGATTTTCTACCTGACTGATCGTATATAGCAAATCACTGTTGAGGAAATTGGAAATCATGTATGGTATCGTCATGTTCTCAGAATTTATAATCAGTTCTGCCGTTCCTTGAAATAACCGAGCAGAAATATAATTTGGTAGGTTTGATATACCAAGACTCGCTGAAATCACCATACCAGGTCTCATTGGAAACCCGTATAACACAATTTCTATGAGATCTTCAACAAAGTCTCTGAACGATTTCAATTTTTGAGTAATACAGTACTCCTCAGCAGAACACATCGTAGTACGACATGCTGTATGACCAGGTGTTTCGATAATCTCAATACATGGAATTTGCAATGAGTTAGAATTGAAACCGAGCAGGAACAATAGAGCATGTACACCTTCCCAATCAAGATCATCCACTTCAAATCCTAATGAGATGAAAGTCTCGATCAATTTAAGCCATTCACCAATACCACTAAGATTTTGCATCATCAGCTTATTGATGTATTCCGCAGTATTCGTGCCGCGGAGTACGCGATCATCAGGTATTAAAATACCTCCATTTAAAGTACCTATGGCATTTCGTACAAAATTAAGTGTGAGGTATTCCACATTGAGAATTCCGGTAAACAAGATGGTAAACGTGATGTTCTTAGTGATCTCAAAGATATTATTCATTTTAGATATATGAAATATCACGCTGGTTTATATTCTATTTCTTTCAAACTCGATGAAAACACCCCTTTCCTCAGTTCTGATAGCTGATCGTCTATTCCACCTATTTTTTGTACCATATCTAAGAACATTTTTCCTAGTTTAACAGGATCGTCAAATACAGTATTCACCGCATCGTTCACATTTTTTCTCATTTGAACATTAGGTCCTTCGTAAATATATCCTAATGGATTCAATGAAGAATACGATACTTGAGCTTCAGTTATTCGTAGCAAAGCTCCCAGAGATAGGAATAGTGTTGGATTCTTTTGAAACATCATACCAATTGCACGCGCAGGTGAATATTTGAAGTATTCTTTGAAAGGTCCGTTTTGTGCAAGTAAAAGGATTTCTGCAAATGCTTGTTTCGCAATAGGTTCTCTAGTTCTTTTTGTCCTTAGTACATTACCTCCATTCAATTTTTCTACGAGTTCAACACCAAGTTTCACAGCTCCTTGAGAATATTGTTGAGCTGCTACATTACGGTTCCTAGTAACAGGTATATTGACTAATTCTTTCATCTGATTCCAGTCAATATTGTCAGTATTTCCTTCTTTCATATCACTCTCAAAATCTTTGATAAGATCTGTAGCATTTAACCTGTCAATCATACCCGACACGGTACTCACTGTTCCATCTGCGATCGTGTTTACCCATTTTAAACTTTGAATTCCTAGTGTACGAGCAGTACTCTCTTCTAACCTGTCGAGCGCTACCTCTCGTGTAACTGCTTTCATAGTATCTTTTGTAACAGTCGCAGCTTGTACAGTCATATCTGTGAGTAAACGTCCTCTGTCTGCAAGATATTGAGCGATCACCTGGAGACTAGATTCTACAGAATTCTTCTTATTAGATGACATTGATACGATCGATTGAAATTCTGATGCCACTAAAACTCCTGTCAATGTAGCAATAAACTCGTAAGGGTGTTGTGTACTCCAGTAAGTCGCTGTTTCTAGTGCATAGTTAGCAGCTTGAGCTACTATTGTGAAAATATCCCAATCTGCTTGAGCAACTGCTATCGCAGAATCAACCACGTAATGTAATACATATGCACTCTTTTCTATTCTTCCGTAAAACATAGCATCAGCTGCTGAAATTGGAGTCTGCACAACAAGATTAGTAGCACCCTTGACAGTATCCATAACAACGTTCGAAACAAGTCCTGACAATGAATCACTATTCAATGTGTTACTATATATTTGAGACAAGTCTGTAATTCGTCTCATATTCTCCATTGGACGGTTATCAATCCTTGCAAAATCTTCTTGTGCGATCGACGCACGATGCAGAAGAGCTTCAAAAGCTTTTTTGGAAGCATATAATGCACCGACACCGAAGCCAAGACGTGTCATCATCTTATACGATGCAGCAGAAAATAGTGCTCTACCTACTGTTTTAACTCCTCCCCATAATGCTGTATCATACTTTGAATCGGAATAATCAGTAGACTCAATTCCTTTAAAAATTTTCTGCGTAATACTTGAAGGCGTAATTCCACTAATGTCAATATCCATCTCACCTGGTAATGTATACTCCAAAGTAACGATAGGAATTTGAGTCATTCTAGAATTCTGACTTTGCAAAGTTTCAAACTTTCTCAGTAGTTGTTTCGTTTTTGCAGTATCGTACATCGGGCCTTGAATCATATTTACTACTTGATCCAAAAAAGAATTCACTTGGTCTGAATTATCATCCAATGTAAGTGAACTTAACAACGTTTTCATTGCCTTCGTTTTTGTAGGAAAAACTGATGAATATAAGTAGAAAATATCATTGAAAGCTTGCGTAGCAGCTTCACTATTCATTGTTCTTCTTCTGAGTGCATTGACTACTTTAGATACGTAAGCATCTATCACCGAAACAGATGCATACGTCAAATACACTTCCTCACCAGAATTTCCAAAGTAACGATTGACATTGCTGGCAACAGAGTAGGAATTAATCAAACGCTTCATCAGCGTAGTATATAAATTCAATCCATCGGTAGTATGTATGTCTATTGACGCTATAGCAGCATTCATTGCAGCTTGTGATTCCGAGATAACGACTGGTGCTAATTTATGTTCAGGGTACGCGTACAATATGAGTTCTTTTACTTCTTCGGTCAACTCATTAACCTTCCTGTATTCATCATTCAATGACCAATATTTCTTGAGTAAGAGTTGAGCAACTGGAGTAGTTATCCATGGTTTTCCATTTACTGGACGTGTCATGATTTCATATAAAACATGTTTTCCAACACGTCTTAATTCAGTAGGGACTTGATCTTTATCTTTCTGTAGAGGATGAGACCCGATTCCTGTTATCGCTAAATATGCACCACCCCAAGATTGCGGAAGAGGAGCAAATCGGTTTATAGCTGTATTAATACCATCCATCACTTGTCTAGATTTTAGAATCGAAAGTTTCTCCAAGCTATCAAAAAAACCTGGAGCAAAACTTTCTGCAACTATCACTTCAAAATCTTTACCAGTTGAATTTACCAAATAATTTTGCATATACTGTGCAAAATCTGGATTACTCTCACGGTTTAAAAAAACTTGCATAACCACATCAGCATAAGATGATTGATTCGCAGATACACGCTTTTCAATCTCAGATGCAGCATTAATCCATGCATTCACTCCTCTAGCATCTTCTCTTTGGAATAACTCAACAGCTATTTCCTTCATGTTCACTGGTGGAACATCCAACACTTCATCATTCTCTTGTATGACATTAGACCCTGCCTGTAATTGAGATCTTATCATTTCTTGTTGATATCCCTCAGGAGTATTTTCATACATGTACAGCCGTACTTCATCAACAACTTTCCATATCATTTGATTTGTTTCCTTGAAATCGCTCTCGTTCCTTATATTATCCCTCATGAACTCTGCTAAAAATTGATCCTGATCATGACGATTCAAGAAATTCATAAATTCTTGTAGTCTATCATCATTTGGGAACAAATACTGGAAAGGAAGTTTTGCATTCAACTCATTCACTGCCTGCAATGTCAAATTATCATAATCTACAGATATATCAATACCCCATATTTCTGAGATCATCTTAGCTGATTTTGTTCCGTCAACACTTCTAAAAATGCTCGCACGCTCTTTCGTAGTTTCTGCATCCGCTAGCTCTTTGACAAATTGTTGTCTCTGTTCTTCGTCAGGAATGAATTGTTGAAAATCTATCATAGCTGCTGTAGAATCCTTTATCCCTTCACCAAACACATATTTCATGTAGATATTTTGTGATTTAGGTACTTGTTCCACACCGCTTCCACCCTCCTCACCCGCGGTGTTTTTTGATGTCTCATTCAGTCCTTGTAAGAACTGCTCAATCTTAACAGCATCTAATTTTTCTGACGGTTTCATACCACCACCTGGAGGACCTGGTTTGAAATAGTACCCTGCTATATCACTATTTTCAGGTTCAACAGTTCCTAATGGTAAACCATCTGTAGTAGTTCGTACTGTACGAGTAGATGGTGTATCTAAATGTGAAGCACGACCGTAAGCATGTGCATCTTGTAATACAAACCAATCCTGCTGAGCAGGTACAGGCGCTGAGAGTTGCTCAGCTCTCATAGCATCGTTCACATATAGATAACTTGGTACAGGTACCGTTCTTCGCGAATGATCCTGTACGCGGAATCCTGCAGACAAATCAGGGAGAAATCGGTCTTCCTGTGCGATATATGCATCTCGAACAGATTGCTGTTCCGATGTATCTTGAGCATACTCTAAAATATGCCATACACTATTTGATGATGTCATTACTTTTTACTAAATGGCATCATTACTATCACCTAATTTCTTTTTCTTTCGCCTTCGTTCATTATCATCTTCGTTCGCATCGTTATCTTTCATCACTTGTCGATTAGAACGTGAAGTTTTATCTTTCTTCCTCATATCCCATATAAGCAACACTCGCTTTTCCTCATCCGTAAATAATTGATCATTGAATCCTGAACGATAAATATCTTCAAACTCTTTTCGCTCAAAATCAATATACGCAAAGTTATAATCGACACTCCATGTTCTAGAAAGAGCAACAGACCATATGTATCGTGTTTCTTTCCTCGAAAACATATCTAATATCCAATCTACTTCTGATTCTTCATGTGGCTTAAACAAAATCCATTGTTGAGTCTGTGTCCTGACACCTCTAGGTATGGAGCTCATTTTATGCGCAACATACAGTACATGTATATGGAAATGACGTCCATAAAAGCTCAGCATTTCTATAGATTTCCATGCATCACGACATTGTGTTATATCATCAAATACTAATAGCGCTCCTGTGAGATTGTCTTGTTCCTTATAATTACGTTGTAATCCTATCAAATTAGTTACTAATGCTTGTGGGTCACAACTATCAGGTCCGAAAGTATTTTTCAACTTCAACGGTTTCAAAGTTTCATCATCACCACTAGTAGGACTATAAAATACAATGTTGTTTTTCTTGAAAGTTCTCCCATAAAAACCTTCCTCATCCTTTAACATATTGTAGAGCCACACTGTCTTACCTGTATGGCGTGGTCCAATTACACCTACAAAGAATGGTAGCTGTGGTAATGACGGGTGTGGTAACACCATTCCATTCATATTCTTTGAAATGGGTGGTTTAGGTGGTGGTTCTATCACCACGCGAGATACAACACTCTTCTCTGCCACAGACATGAATCACTTTGAAAAAACTAATCATATAAGGAGAATGTCAGCAATTGATCTATCTGTTGAAGGACAAAAAGGTCAAAAAGAGTTAATCGAAGAAAAGCACGATGAGTCTATTGTGATGGAGCAAGTCAGTCAAATGGACGCAGAACTCATACGACCAGTCGAAATTAGTACACCTTCACGTGATATCAGAGAAAATCAATCTATAGATTCCACCATTGAAAAGGCAAACTTTGTCTCTAAACGATATCCTAGCGATAAACAGCTTGCCACTCTCCAAAAAGCGCGAGCTGCTAAAGCTGAAAAAGCTAAAGTTTCAAAATTCAAAGGAACAGAAGCAGCGAAAGGAACCACAGCTCCTGATTTACTTACACAGATCACAACACTTTTTAACGAAAAATTTGAAGCTGTCAATCAACAACTTCATAATTTGCGTAGAACATTACCTTATGAAGCTCCATTACAATCGAATCATATCGTACCACCTCATCAAGAAGTTCCTATTCCAGTACCTTCATCGTCGGAACTATTTCAGCTGCAATCCAAACAATCAGATAGTAATCTATCCGTTCCTATTAGCTCACCAACTAGTCTGAATGCATCAAAGAGACAACGATCACCTGAAAGAAGCGAATCTCTTTCCAAAAAACCAAGATTCGAACCTTATGATAATACTGAAGAATCTAAACGATTTAAGAACATGTTCACTAAAGCACTACAAACTGTCAACTTCGTCAACTCTGATTCAAATGCACGTGCTCAACAAAACATACAGGCTCAAGGTTCCAGAAGTGTAAACATGTCATCGTCAGCCAATATGGTTTATTTCTAATTAAAATAGTCTCAAGACTGTAAACTTATGTGTCGGTGCTGCTGAGCTGATCAGATTCAAATTTGCTCCAGTATTCTGATATGCAACCACGTTGAAAGTTGCATTAGCTGTCACTGTAAACACACCAGTAACAGACATCAAAATATTTTCATTTGCTAGCGAATAAGTCGAATCAGCAATTTGACCATCCGATGATTGAATTCGAAAGAATCGTCGTGCAGTTGATGCACTGCTATTAAAAATCGCACTAGCATGAACAAGGTAAGTACCTGCTTCTAGTACTGTAAACATTCCTGTCGGTCCGTTCCATGTAATAGTAGTATTTTGAGTATACGTGCCACCGTTAAACACCGCTTGCGTAACGTTAGTGGGAGTTCCAGTAGGAATTGTCTGAGCACCGCTGGTTCCATAAACTGTATAAATAGGTTGTACAGTCGAAATTGTTTTCTTGTTATTTAAAGTTTGTTCAAGATTCTGAAGAACAAAATAATCATCATTAGTGTTACTAGTGCTTGGAAGAACAACTGTATTGTTCAACGCCTGAGCACTCGATGCGCAAATAGCAGAACTACCTCCTGACACTGTATTGAAATATAACTTTTGTCCAAATGCCATTCGTTTTGGAGCTGTAATCGTTTGATCCGACGCAATCAAGACACACTCAGTGTCCAAAGCAACTGTACCATCTGAATCGGGTAATACAATTGATCTAGATGAAGTCGCATCAGAAGAAATGGTTGTATTTTGAACACGGACTCCGTTGTTAAATGTTGGAACACCGGACCATGCACTATTACTACTAGTCACCGCCACTTCACCAGTAATATCAGGGAAAACCAATTGTCGTGCTGTAGTTGCAATTGACGATAACTGAGTATTACCAACACTTAAACTTGTACATGAACTCATGTTCACGCCATCACATCGTTGTCGCTTCAACATGAGAGTGAAAATTAGTGAAATGATTTGACGAGTTTATTGAACTCATCATTAGTCAAGTAATTTTGTAACATAAAACGAAAAACCGAAAGGATAACCAATCCATTGTTTATCCGATGAACGTAATCTGAAAATCACTCCGTAAACACCTTCCTCTTTTGGAACTCTCAACCTCACGTCCATTACAAGCACTTGTTCCAGACGCCTACAGTTGATTTGCGGATTATCCTTCACCAACTTCATTGGATCCTGTCTAACCTCCACCATTAAGGGTTGATTAGCATAAAAAGATAAGTATCTCATCACATATCTGCAATGTAACCATGTTTGAGTTGAATCCACATCGTCAGTATAGTATTCGACATATCTTCCATAATCTAGATGAGGTCGTGACTCAAAATAACGAACAACATTTCTCATTTTCTTTCCAGTCACTTGTGATTCTGCATCTTTTTGTGTCAGCTGTAACTTCACTAGAGGCTCAACTTCAAACCTGACAGTGAGAGTTCTCATTTCTTCCAACTTCAATTGGGTAACAGTATCCACATTTTCCAAAATAAATTCCTTACTTTTTCTCTTCCAATAAACACTTAAAGGAAGAGCACAATAGAACTGATGTAACGGTTCTTCAATTTCCTCTGTTTTGTCCAGAAAAATTTGATAATCTAATATTTTCATGTAGTACTCAAATGATCCAATCCGTAAAAACATCTTATTTAGCGAAAAGAGAAGAACTTCCCTTATTTCATAATGTTTTACATCGATAGAGACATCGGTCTTACATGCATAAATCCTGTATACTCTCATTCCATGAATTAATCTCTCGAAATCCATCGGGAAGCTCTGCATCGAATATAAAATTTCACAGAATCTCTTCATATCCTCAAAAGTCCCATCAAAAACCACATTTCTTCTCATATAAGTTTGTTTTTGTACCATATAACATTGTGCATCTGAACAACCCGTCAATCTTAATGCTTTTGGTGCTACGATATCACTCATAAGTATGAAATTGAAAAATGATTTTTTCTTTCGAATTTCATCATCAGATTAACGGTTATCTGAACATTGTTACTGAACACTGTTTCCATCACAAATTTATTCGACACATATTAGTAACATTGTTACTCGACACTGTTTCTAATACTTGCAATCATCAATCATTTTCAATTTCTCCAACCGTTTCAAAGTCATATTACATCTCTCTTCTTGTTCTCTTCGTTCTCTTTCTTTCTCCTCACGCCAGTCTTGAAACACAAAAGATGTCATCGGATTCCATGGTGCGTCATGTACAAAAATACTTATCCATACACGTATACCAAATACACCATTTCTATCCTGAAGTCTGCAATACGCATTATAACGTCCAGCTCTCTTTGGTGTGTGAATGCGAACTTTCACCTTGAAAATAGTGTGTGCCTTCTGAGGTCCAACCCATACTGCGTAATCCTCAGGTATGATAATGTTATCCTTATCCTGACAAACAACAAGTGTAGTCTCCTCCAAGAAATCATTTCGACTCTTGTTTCGTAAAAGCCACTCCTTAGTATACACGGTATCTTGTTCAAGAACGGTATGATCAGGAATCGTCACATCTCCTTTAAAACTCACTCTCTTGTTAATCGATTCAGAAACCTTTCCCATCAGTACAAATACTCAACTGTATGTAAATTGATCGAATGACTGATTTGAAATCGATAACAACTGATTATATATTATTCTACCGATGTTGCATTCTATTACTTTTCCGATCGGAATGTATTTTTTACGTCACATAAGTCTGATGCACATGCACTGCCATAGAAGTTGCACGCGATCGGAATGTATAAATACCCGTTGCGTGACTGTACATGCATTAATCTTTCATAACAGCGTGAGTCAATAAAAATACTTTTTCGGAAACTTGCATCCGATCGGAATGTATAAATACCCGTTGCGTGACTGTACACGCATTAATCTTTCATAACAGCGTGAGTCAATAAAAATACTTTTTCGGAAACTTGCATCCGATCGGAATGTATAAATACCCGTTGCGTGACTGTACATGCATTAATCTTTCATAACAGCGTGAGTCAATAAAAATACTTTTTCGGAAACTTGCATCCGATCGGAAATTGTCACATGTGTCACACTTTTAGATATACTTCCTATTTAATCGAAGAACTACTCGACAATTCATCATTCAACCAAACACCTACAATTGTTTACAATGAGCTGCAATATCTGTTCTACTCCTTTTGAGATGTTCTCACGACGATGCTCTTTATGCAATATCATCGCTCCTAACACTCCTGTTCACCATCAACAAAATGATGAATCTGTGGATACAACTCTTACATTCCCTGAAACACCTCAGAGTCCTATCACTGCTCCCATGACTCCTTTTCAGGTTCCTGATACCGAGTCATCAATTGATGTTTTTAAAGCAAATTCTGTCGTACCTCAAGCTAACAACACGGATAATATGCCACCTACACCTGGTGTTGATCATCCTGATCAAGAAGCAGTCATGTGCCCACCTACTCCTGATAATGGACATGTTGATTCTGATGAAACTCTCAGTATTAACACTGAATTGGTCCTTCTGGAAGATATTGTTGATCATGATCTCATTGAGCAAGACAATATTCAAGAAGCTGATGATGATATTGTCTACATTCGTACTGAAGAAAATTTTCATCACAGACAGGATGAATTTGCTATCAAGAATGAAGATGATGATGATGTTATCTACTTACGGACTGAATATGGACAGCGCGTGCTTCCTGTATCTCACCATCCTGACCCTATCGTTGTTACCAGTGAACCTAATGTTGAAGAATTGGCTCCAAGAAAATTGATTGCAATTACCGAACATTTCATGCATGATGAAAGTAACACTATCATTCTTCAATGTGTGTTTAACAATCATGATTGGGATACTATTCCTTTGCATATTGCCGCTGTGAAGTATCCATATGAAGTCAATACTTACCTTACATATCACAGTTTCCCTCGCTTCCCATAAAAATAAAAACAATCATCGATTCACCCAAAAACCATATTTTCTTATCCGGATATAATCACGGAACTGCACGGAGCTAACCGGATATACAAACTCGAACTATACCGCGGACTCTAACTCTCTACAGGAGATTTTCTTTCAATATTGGATTATGAACAACGCCAAGCCTATGGTCGTGGTGATTCCCAAAAGAATGATCATATCGCTGCTCACGTTACTGCATACGGAAGAATAATGCTCAATCAAGTCGTACAAGCTGTATCGTGACTGGGAAACAGATCGGAAGAGCACACGCTGAACTCCAGTCACTC
>OGVI01000007.1_pt1 | contig 25568 bp, 47 predicted proteins | sample 1575701 | NCBI WGS metagenome assembly OGVI01 (sample SAMN07581551, study PRJEB24739) | freshwater metagenome | place: Singapore | collected 2015-04 | reverse complement strand
GAAAAGATGAAGCACATGTCAGAAGAAGAGCTGACAAATGAAATAGAAAAAAGAAGAGAGGCAAACAGAAAACACAGAGACGATAACAGAGACAAAATAAATGAAAGAAAAAGGGAAGCGAGAAGGAAAACCATGCAAGATATGCGGAAAGCCAAGGAAATCATACACAGCATCATACTGTGAAAAATGCTCAGAAAAAAGAAAAAAGGAAGTAAGCAGGAAAGCTACAGAGAAATGGCAAAAGAACAATCCAGAAAAAGTAAAAGAAAATAACAGAAGAGTAAAAAGACGAAGGGAGGCAACAGAAGAACAAAAAAAGAGATGGAGGAAAGCAAGATGGCAAAGATATAAAGAAAAGATGAAGCACATGTCAGAAGAAGAGCTGACAAATGAAATAGAAAAAAGAAGAGAGGCAAACAGAAAACACAGAGACGATAACAGAGACAAAATAAATGAAAGAAAAAGGGAAGCGAGAAGGAGGAAAAGAATAATGAAGGAGGCAAGCAAGAACACAGAAAAATGGATGGAAGCAAAGGAAAAAGAAATGAAAGAGTGCAAAAAATTAAAAATCAAAGCAATGACTCTGCCATGCAAGTCATGCCCATACAAGTGCTCTGAAAGAACAGAAGAAGAAGAGAAAATTTTATGGTAATAGGAAAAGAGTAGTCACATCGACGGGCAATCGGGGCGCAACTCTCTGATTTCAAAACAAATTTCCTGCTACATTCGGCGGACTTGAAAACTCCCGAGAACCCCCGCCGTTACTGGGTTCTAGGGCGGTTGTGGCAAAAATGTGACGTAACGGAAGCGTGGCCGAGTGGTTTAAGGCAGTGCTCTTGAAAAGCACCGAGGGGTGAAACCCTCCGTGAGTTCGAATCTCACCGCTTCCGCCACCCATTCCACGACACACCTTACGACACAGCTACCAGCCTGTGGACGTTGCCGCCCAGCTCTGGCACTTTGCCAATACCGCTTGCTGCCAGCGCCTTGTCCGCTACCCCAACGAAGGGGCGAACCGACTCGGTGGCATGGTGGGCATACTTCTTCACCATCGCTGGTGTCTCCCACGCGCCAAGGACTTGCAAGACCCCCTCCGGTACGCCGTTCTGCACCAACGTGGTTGCCCAGGTATGGCGCATGTCGTGCCAGCGGAAGTCCTCCAGCCCAGCCCTCTTGAGTGCATCCTTCCAAGTCTTGTTGGCAATCACCTTCACAGGCCGACCGAGGTAGGTAAAGACCGCATCCTCGTGCTTCCCGATCTGTTGACGAATCACCTCGACTGCGATGTCTGACAAAGGAATGACGTGCTCATTCTTGTTCTTCATCTCGTCGCCTTCAATGCGAATCACCCGATTGCTCAAGTCAACCTGAGACCATCTCAAGTTAAACACATTGCTTTGCCGAAGGCCGGTGGCCAGAGACAACGCTGCCATTGGACGGATGTGGTCGGGCAGTGCATCAAGCAGTCGGCCAACTTCATTGGCGTTCAGCCAGCGCACCCTGCACCGTGGCTCTTCAAACAGAAAGAACTTTGGTACACGCTCAATCCACTGGTACTTATGACAGGCCAGACGCAACACCCCACGCAGCACCGCCAGATGGCGATTGCAGGTTGCAGGTGTTACCCCAGTCTGCTTCTTCTTGTTGATCGTGGTGATGATGCGCTCTTGGGTAATGTCGCGCAGCGTCATCCCCTTGAACTGTTCCTCCCACCACACCAGCAAGAACTCATAAGACTTTTTACAACTGTCGCGGATGTGTTCCTTCTCAGTCCTGAACATCGCTGTCGCCTTCTCGAACGGAATGTCTGGGTTGACGCCCAGACGCTGTTCCATCCAGCGTTGCGTTTTCAGCTTGTCGTGAAACTCTTGCGCAAGCTGCTTGTTCTCGGTCTTCGTTGTCTCACGAATCCGCTTTCCGTCCGGCAGGGTGAGGTCTACCCACCATACCTTCGACGACCCTCTTCGATAAAGTGCCATATCAGTGTTCCTTTCGTTCCTTTGGATTACTGAGCGGCGCTAACCGATTGCCCGGTCGTCTTACTAGGTTGATGGTCAGAAAGGTATTTGTCAATATCCTCCCTGAAAGCCCTCCATCTACCGGTGTTGTTGTAGCGAAATGCGGGGATTCGGCCATCCACCGCCCAGCGACGTGCGGTTTCGTGGTCGATGCCGAGCATCTGTGCCACCTCTCCCAACTGGATTACTTCCTTCATTACTGCTGCTCCTGACCTTCTGGGATTTCCATCTGTTCACCGTCTGTTGCCTTCTCGACATTGATGCCGCGACCGAGGGCTTCGACCAGTTCGTCCTGGCTGGCGACCTTCACGTTGATGATCGAGCGAGCGACATGGCCGAGCGCCTGTTGACGATGCGCCGCGCGCACGAGGCGGATGTCTTGACCGTGGCCGACGAGGTAGATGCGTTGTTGTTTCATTTTTCAATTTCCTATGGTTAAAGTTTTTCAGGGGGGATGATGTTGAGTTCGCCTTCGAAGCAGAACCCACATCCGCGCAGGAAGCGTTCGAGGGTCTCCAGAACAGAAGGCAGCGAGTTCATGTCTGCCTGAACGGTGATGCACTCACCCGTGCTTCGAATCGTGCCCATCAAGAGCATGGTGTCTTGCTTGCCTTCAATGCTCATGGTTATCTCCTTATTTCACATGTATGAATGGGGTTACGCCGCCAGCGTTGGTTTGGGGCAGCTTGCCGTCCCACTTCTCAATCGCCTTCAACTGCACATAGTCAGAGCCGCCCTGCGCAGAGATGGCTGATGCACGAAGACGGATAGCGTCTGCCTCACCCTGTGCTTCGACGCGCTTGCGTTCAGCCTCTGCGCGAGCCAGTTCAACCTCTTTCTGTTTGGCGGCAATCTGGAAGTTGCGGTTGGCTGACTGCTTGATGGCTTCTTCCAGCGCAGGGTCGGTCACGAGGTTGCGCACGTTGGCAGAGCGCACAAAGAACCAACCCTTGCCAGCAGACTCATCGAGGTCGGCTTGCAACAGCTTGACGATTTCAGCAGCCAACTCACTGCGCTCTGCGTGAACAGTTGCACTGGGGCGCTTGGACACGGCGGTATAGATTGCCTCGCGAGCTTGGCGCTTCACATAGTTCATGCCGATGCGCTCGCCGTCGTCACCCTTCTCGTGGCCAATGTCACCGGGCCAGCGCGTCAGGATTTCAGACGCCTTGTTGGGGTCGATCTGCACATAGATGTCCACATCCAAATCCGACAGAGTGATCTTGTCGTTGGTCTGTGGCTTCATGTCGTCGAAGGTCAGCGGCAACTCTTTTCCGGAGACCTCAGTCACGCTCTTGAACATGGTGAAGTACACGCCGGGTGGCAGTGTTTCTTTCTTCACTTGGCCGAGGGTTTTCTCAACGCCGATGTTGCCGGTGTCGATCTGTGTGCAAGCTGTCAGCCAGATTGCTGCGATGGCGATTAACAGTTTCTTCATGGTGTGTCTCAAAAGAATTTGGTTGATCCGAAGATGGCTTGCGTCGCGAAGAACGCAACCACCGCGCCGATGATGGCGAGCACCTTGAACAGATGCTGTCGAAGGAATATCGTGGCAGTCACGCGAGCGGCGTTACCCGCGAACTGCCACATGAAGTAGCCGCCTATTCCGAGAATGAGTAGGAGGACGATGTGGCGCATGGTCAGAACGGGATGTCGTCGTCCATGTCATCGAAGCCGCCAGCGTGTTTCTGTGCTGGCTTCTCCTGACGAGCGGGGCGCTCTTCGCGGCGAGCAGGACGCTCTTCACGACTGCCACCTTGAGGACGACCGCCAACCAGTTCGAGGGTGTCGCCGATGACACCAGCCAGCTTTGACTTGGTGTTGCCGTCGCGGTCTTCATAGGTCTCGATGTGAACGTCATTGATGCTGACGTAGACCTGTTGGCCTTTCAACAGGTACTGCTCCAACGCTTCTGCGCGTTTGCCCCAGAGGGATGCCTCGACCCACTGTGTCGGGCGGTTGCCTTCGCGATCTTTCTTGCCGTAGCTTGCAGCCAGGGCGAGGTTGATGACCGAGCTGTTGTCGGTCTGTCGCAGCACGGCGTCTTTGCCGATGCGGAAAACTCCGGTGAGTTGTGCCATGTTGTTTCTCCTTAGATGGCCAGTTGATGAATTGTCTTGATGCCCAACAGGTGGTCTGTGTTGGGAGGGGTGGGGCGCTTTGCGCGTGGAGGCTCTAGTCCAGCCTCGACATAAATCCAGAACTCAGCGAGTCGTTCGTACATCCACTGCCAGTAATCTCGGCATCGGGTCACGGACTGCACACTCATCTGGTTTGGTGTCCAGACAATGAAGTCGCACCAGTCACGGTTGGCAATCTCCATTTGTCCTTGCATCTGTGCCATGTAGTAAGGCGGGATGGCTTCGTACAACTCTTGCGAGTAAGGGCACTTCACTTCACCCAGTCCTGTGTTGCCTACCAGCACATCAGGCGAGCAACCCAACCACGGCAATTCGGGGTGGACAACAAAGCCTGACATGGTGAGGTTTGCGTCCGGCCAGACACGCGCCTTGTATTCACGCAGAGCGTCAGCCTCGTGCTTCTCACCCCAGTCTGTTGCCTCGTTCCCGTCGAAGGTCTCCAGCTTGAAGAACCTGCGCCATGCGGCTTGTCGTGAGGTGGGGCCAATGCCAGCAGCCGCCGCGAACATGGAGGCGGTCAGCTTGCCTTCACGGTCTTTGAACCACTGCTCGGTTCGCTGTTGGTCGTTAAGCATCTGCCTTCGCCTCGAAGCCTTTTTTGAGGGACTGGGCAAACTCCTTCATCACGTTGCGCGTGGTGTCATCCATGTTGTTGAAGGTGTCGCGCAGCTCTTCGAGCGATTCGCAGTTGGCCAGGGCTTCCTTGGCTGCCTTGATCTGTTCTGCTGTGAGCTTGGGCTGTGGAGGTTCGGGCTTGGCTTCCTCTTCGGGGAGGTCTTCGCCAGCGTAGATGTAGAGGCCAATGCCGTGCAGGGCAATCGCCTTTGCCAAGCAGCGTTGCATGGCTGTGTTAGTTTGGAATGCGTCAGGGTTGGGGATGGGTTTGTTTCGGTGATCCATGATTGGCAGTTGCGCAGTGCGCGAAACGCCGAAGGCATGGACGGTGCAGAACACCATCGCGGTTGCACCGATGCGAACGTAGGGAACATCAACAAACGAGGCGGCTTGGCCAGCCTGTGCGATGTCTTCCTTGCCGAAGCGGTAATCCCATGTGGCAGTCGGGTCGCGCTGCAACAGTTGATCGACAGCGAAAGCCCAGCTCAGGTAGGACAGACCGTTCTTTTTTTCGATCTTGTCGCCAACGTCGATCTTGCGTAATTCGTTGAAAGTCTCATGCGCCCTTGTGGGGGCGATGGGGGTTTGTGCATCCATGTGCGCGTCTCCGGTAACAAGCCAGCGATATTGCTGAAACAAGATTATCGGTAAATGTTACAAGGTTGTAAAGCGGCCTTGTTTATTTCCGAGCTGTTTACAAGGGAATATCTGCAAACTTGTGGAAACGAGCACAAAAAAGCCGCCCATTTAGAGCGGCCTTGTTATGAAAAGAATACGAAAGATGTAATAAACGTCAGCTCTTGGGGCGATAGGTGCGGTGCTCGACCATCACACCGATGACCTCAATCTCCTCTTTGTCGGAGAGCATTGGCGGCCAGTCGTTGTTATTTGGCAACAGCTCGAACACGCCGTAGCCACGCATCCGGTACTTGCGCAGCACGATTCCAAGGGCTGTATGCGCCAGCACAATGTCGCCTGGTTGGGGTTGGGTGGATGGGTCGATGACGATGCGGTCGCCGGTCTTGATCTGTGGCGTCATGCTCTGGTCATTGGCAGAAATGGCAAATGCTCGCTCGCCAACCTCGATGTCGGTCAGCATTCGCGGCTGGCTGTCGGACAGGCCATCGCCCATTGCAAACACATGGGCATCCTCAAGGCAATCGAACAAGGGCACACGATGTATGGTCACTGGCGCACCGTTGCAATCGACCGTCACAGATGGGTTGTACGGGTCGCCTTCACCTGTCTGCAACCAGTGCGGGTTGACGCCGAGTACCTCTGCAATTTTGGTGGCATAGCGCGTGGTGGTGGCTGGGCTGTCCTTGGCGCAGAGGTAGCTGATGGTCTGCTGCTTCACGCCAGTCTGCCGCGCCAGTTGCGCCTGAGAAATTTTTTTTCGCTCCAGAGAGACTCTGATTCGGTCGCCTAAGTTGGACATATTCGCTCTCCATATTCGTCGTAATTATTTAATTGGTATTAAGAACGGCAGTTAATGGTCGCCGTCTGCTTACTAATTTACAAACGCCTTGTTTCCCTGTCAAACATTTCGAAGTCCTGCCATTCTCACATAAATGTGACTAATGCACACTTTTGCTGTATTGACAAGCCCCTCGCACACAAGGACACTTGTGGGGCTGGATAGGTCGAGGGTAGCTCCCGAGACTGAACGGGGGTGAGTTTGTTCCTTTCGCGCCCCCTTCCGGCCCCTTCGGGGTTTGGCGGAAAAGGTTCTGAAAGGACGTAATGTTCTCCTATCAATTTCACATCAGGGACTACCTGACAAAGACGAGACACCTGTCTCTGATCGAAGACCTCGCGTATCGGCGTCTGCTCGATACCTACTACACCGAAGAACAGCCACTGCCTGTTGACCCGGTTCGTTGCGCAAGGCTGATAGCCATGCCAGAACATGCGGAGGCAGTCGAGCTTGTGCTCAACGAGTTCTTCACGCTGGCCAATGAGGGTTGGGTGAATGAGCGTGCTGATCTGGAAATCACCAAGTACCACGCCAAAGCGGACAGCGCGCGCAAAGCGAACGCAAAGCGTTGGGAATCCAAGACAGAACAGAAACCAGATGTGAAACCTGATCTGGTTCCAGATGCGAATCAGATCGCAACCATTAACCATAAACCAAGAACCAATAAACCTATTCTTGGCGACGAGGGCTTTGCCAGTTTCTGGTCTGCCTACCCACGCAAGGTGTCGAAGGCCGAGGCGCAGAAGGCATTCGCGAAGGTCAACCCTGACGAGACCCTGTTGGCAACCATCCTGTCGGCTGTCGAGCGAGCCAAGGCCAGCAAGGACTGGACAAAGGATGACGGACAGTTCATCCCACACGCATCGACATGGCTGAACCAGCGTCGCTGGGAAGACGAGGTTGCCATTGGCGCGGACGACCCAGCGGGAGGGGATTGGCTATGAGGCCCAAACTCGCAGAAGGCGCACAGGAAATCTGGGACTTGCGCATGTCCGGCAAGAAGCCAACAGAGCTGGTGTTCGTCTCGATGATTGGCGAACTCAACGCTGGCAACTTTCAGGTGATGGCCCCGAAGGCTGGCTTCGGTGATTACGACTGGCGGTGGGTGCGCGACCTGAGCGTCTGCCTTGTGTATGACGACAACACACCAAGCCGACCCTGTGCAGACCTGACTCGCACGATTGTGCGGTGCGCCCCGAATGGTGGGTACACCCGATTCAGTCCAGCCTTTGGCTACCTGTGGACATGGAACGCTACACGCCAGAGCGGACAGCTCATTCACTGGTGGCAAGGCCACGCAGGAATCCCGGAGATCGGCATCGAAGATGTTGCCGAACAGATTGAAATCCAGCCCATCAACCGATGGGAGATCACCAGCTTTGAGGGAGTACGAGCAGCATGATGGACGACCTCATACTGACACCAGACAACATTGACTTTGCTGAGTTGGCTGCCGAGCCACACGACAAGGGCAAGATCGTTGCACCACACATCTTCCGCGACGAGACAGTTGCCTACCTCGCTGGCGCAGACCAGCTATCGGGTGCGCTGCTGCCGTGGAAAAAGACACACGACCACATCCGATTCCGCCCAGGCGAGGTGAGTCTGTGGATGGGTATCAACGGCCACGGCAAGAGCCTGTTGACCAGCCACGTCATGCTCGACTTCCTGCATCAGAACGAGAAGGTGTGCATCGCTTCGTTCGAGATGAAGCCACGCGCAACTCTGGCTCGCATGTGCAAGCAAGCTGCTGGCGCTGCCATGCCGACAGCTCGATTCGTTGACGCCCTGTTGAGCCATGCTCGCGGCAAGCTGTGGCTGTACGACCGCATGGGTCAGACCGACCCTGAGCACCTGCTCTCGATCATGCGCTACGCCACGAAGAAGCTCGGCCTTCAACACTTCATGGTGGACTGGCTGATGAAGGTGGTCGCTGGCGAGGACGATTACAACGGACAGAAGAACTTTGTGAACAGCATCTGTGCTTTCGCGCAGGACTACGGCGTCCACGTTCATCTCATCCACCACAGCCGCAAGCTCGGAGACGAGAACACCATCCCCGGAAAGATGGACAGCAAAGGCTCCGGCGCAATCGTTGACCAGGTTGACCAGTGCTTCACAGTCTGGCGCAACAAGAAGAAGGAACAGACCAAGCAGGCCGGCAAGGAAGTGGACGAGAAGATGCCCGACGCCTTTGTGGTCTGCGACAAGAACCGTCACGGCGACTGGGAGGGGAAGGTCGGTCTGTTCTACAACCCCGGCGCGTGCAGCTACTCCGAGCATCCCGGTCGCATGACCTACTACAACTACGACCGCTACATGGGCGATGAGGGGGTGGCGATATGAATGCGCAAGAAGGCGCTATCCGCGCACTAAAGAACTCAGGGTACGACTCGTCGGTACAGAACGACTACGCACGATCAACAATCGCTTGCAAGGTGTGGAAGGATGGGTTTACGTCAGTAAAGATTATTGGCTCTGACAAGCTGTTGTTTGGCGCTTCCATCAGCGAACAAATTGCCGATGCGCTTTACGAGTGTGCAGCGAATGTTGATGCGCAGATACAGGCTGACCACACGAGTGATGTCAACAAGCTACGGAGTGAGCTTGATAAATACAAGACGGCGGTAAAGCAACTGTCGTTCGATCTGGAGATGTCAAAGGGCGCTGGCAAAGTGAATCTTGCAACCAATGTCGCAGCCATTCGCAAGCTGGCACTCGAACAGGCAGCCGAGTTCGTCATGGATTGGGGTGTCCCGAAGGATGGCCACGATTTGGAAGAGCTGTGCAAACAGATTACCAACCTCAAAGAAACCAAGGCGCTCGCCATCAACCGCGCACTCGGTGCGATGGATGCCTTCTTCAACGGAGGGCCGGGCAAATGATGTCAGGTGATGACGCGACCGCGCTGCGCCAACAGGCACGCGAAGAGCAGCGACGCAAGAACAGGGAACAGATGCCCAACCTTGCCGCCCTGGTAGACGAAATCCGGGAGAAGTTTCCGGGGGCGAAGCTGTTGTGGGGGAAGGACTTGGTGACTGGCATTGAGATTGGGAAGAAGGAAGAGCCAGACCCAGACAAGACCTTCACCATCCCCAAGGACTACTACCCATCGAGACAGGTAATCACAACGAAAAGGAGCAAGAAGTGAGTGATAAAGCAGAAGCAAGATTGATGGAGCTGCGGACAGATTCGGAAGAGTTCTCGAAGGCACACGCCACCCGCATCCACCTCGACGAGTTCAAGAAATCCAAGCTCGCCATCCTGATGAAACGCGCCGAGACCGAGGGGCACAAGACGGCAGCGGCACAGGAGCGCGAAGCCCGATCCGACCCCGAGTACATCCAACTGTTGGAAGACCTCAAGACGGCAACAGAAATCAGCGAGCGACTTCGCTGGCGCTTGGAGGTGGCAAAGCTGGGCGTCGCAGTCTGGCAGACCAGCCAAGCCAATGAGCGCGCAGAGAGGAGAGCGTATGGGGCGTAAGCCGCCTATGTCACCAGACGAGTTCCTCGCGGAGCTAGTGGAGTCTGGCCTCAACGAGAACAGCCGCAAGGCATTGATGAACGCCTACAACATGGGCGTTGCATGGCAGATGGACAGGATGCTCACACGCATGGAGCAGCTTGTCGAAGATGTGAAAGCAAGACTAGCAGTACAGGAGAAGCACCATGAAATTAACTAAGCGCCAAGAAGAAATCCTCGCCCACCCACTGACACCGGTTCTGTTGTCGGCTGTTGAACAGGCCATGTTCGGAAAGGGGGAGCGCCACGGCGGAGCCGTGACCCCGTTCCTGGAGCAGCCCTGGGTTCACTACGGACGGATGCACGGTCGCGGGTTCCTGACAGGACAGGCGGCTAAGAAACTGGAAGAGGCAGCCAGCACCAGAGAGGGGGCAGCCTTTGAGAACGAGGTGATGGGAGCCATCGTGTACTTGGGCATGGCCATCCTGAAAGAGCGAGGCCAAGCATGACGCCCACAATGGAACAGGCCGTGATGGCAGGGAAGATGGGGGCGCTCGCCGCATCCCAGCACGCCGACAAGGTTAATGGCGAGTGGTCTGTTTTGGCAGGTTGCTTGTTTGTGGATTATGCAAAGCACGTCGCATGTGGTGAGCCGTTCCTTACGGAAGATGTGCGAGCTTGGTGCGAGGACGTGCTGCCAGTACCGCCAGATCGTCGAGCATGGGGGCACATTGCTCGCGGCCTGTGCAACGAGGGGCTGATTGAGGAGGCTGGGTTCCGCCGAGCCAAGTCGAGCAACGGTTCACCGAAGGTTCTGTGGAGAGCCGTGAAGTGAAGATCATCCCGCCATACCTCACGTTCAAACAAGCCCTCTGCGGTGGGCACGTTGGACGCATGGAGAGTCGGGGCTATATGGATTGGGTGAAGTCGTTGCGCTGCTGCTCATGCAATGCGCCAGCCGATGACCCTCACCATCCATACGGGACTGGGTACAAAGGAATGGGCACTAAGGTTCCAGACTGGTGGGTCATTCCTCTGTGCCGAGTCTGTCACGACGAACTCCACCACGATGTCGCCAGATGGGAGGACATCAATGGAGCACAGTTTGAACATGTCGCGCTGACGCTGTTGCAAGCAGTCCGCGAAGAAAGATTGAAGTTTGTCTAAAGCGTTGTCGTTGTCGTTGAGTCCACGCAAATGTGGGCATGTTGGATGTGGGAACACAGCAGGAATGTTTGGCGTGTGCCAGACGCATGAGGCGCGTGACGTTGCGAAATACTTTGCGCGCGTCGTGTCAGGTGGTTACGCAGACCACAGACCGCCGCCATGCTTCAACTCCTACGAGCAGTGGGCGGAGTACGGCACGGCCTACATTCTGTCGAAGGGTTTTGCCAGCAGCCTTGGCGAGAAGAACAAGATCGACTATTGCCGAGACTGCAATAGGAACTACAAGGGTGAGATGTTGAAAGCCAACAGATGCAGCCACCCAGAGACGGTGTTCATTAAGCGGGACACCGGCGGCGATGTGGTTGGTGTGTCGATTCAGGAAGACAAGAAGAGCGGGTACTGGGAGAAGTGCATGATGGGGGTGATGGGTACGGTGGTTGGTATGCCACCAGCAGAGATAATCGACAGCGTATTAACTCGATTGGCGAAGAGACGAGCAGGTGGTCGCCCCAGAAAGGATGCCACATGAAGGAAACAATCCTTGCTCTCGATCTCGGTACGACAACCGGGTGGTCTGTCCGTCACCAGGAACAGATTCTTAGCGGCTTCGTCAGCTTCAAGCCCGGGCGCTATGAGGGTGGCGGTATGCGCTATCTGCGATTCAAGAACTGGCTGACCGAGATGCTGTCGTCTGTCGGCGAAATTCAGGCGGTGTACTTCGAGGAGGTGCGCCGTCATCAGGGTGTCGATGCGGCTCATGTGTATGGCGGGTTGCTGGCTACGCTCACCTCATGGTGCGAGCACCACAACATTCCATACCAAGGCGTGCCAGTTGCCACCATCAAGAAGCACGCGACCGGCAAAGGCAACGCCAAGAAGGACGAGATGATTGCGGCTGCCAAAGGACGTGGCCACGAATCTGTTGAGGATGACAACGAGGCCGACGCCATTGCCATCCTGTATTGGGCGGTGGAGGAGCACGGCGAATGACAGTTATTGTTTGGGATGGGAAGACGCTTGCCGCTGACAAGCAAGCAACCTACGGAGACATCCGTCGCACAGTCACCAAGATTCGGAGAATCCGTGGCCATCTGTGCGGCGCATCTGGCGACTGGGATAGAGCGCAGGAGATGTTCGATTGGTTTGAGAAAGGGGCTGACCCAGAGAAAGCTCCGCAATTCATGCGAACAGCCGACGATTGGGTTGGGTTTATTGTCATCACGCCAGATGGGCGCTGCCTCAAGTACGAACGCTCGCCTTACCCGATGGATTTCACCGAGTCTGTTGAGGAGGATGGGTTTTATGTGATGGGGTCTGGTCGTGACGTCGCGATTGGCGCGCTGGCTTGGAATGCTCCAGCCGAGGAGGCGGTCAAGGTTGCCAGCATTCATTGCTCCTCTTGTGGCATGGGCGTTGACACGCTCACGCTCGGGGGTGACGCATGAAGTTCAACTCCGTCGAGCAAGCTGTCCGATTCAGCTTCAACATCAGTGAGCGTTCCGAGTACACGCGACCCGACCCGATGAAGGTGAGGGGTACGAGTCAGGATGACCTGTCACCAACAGACCTTCACGCACAGGCGGCGATGATTCAGTCCATGCTTGGGCGGCTGCACCCAGCCGAGCGCGATGCAATGCTGGCGCTGTATGGGCGCGGTCGATTAAGAACGGATGGGATTCGTGGGATGTGTGAGTATCTGTGGCCAATGCTGTCAGGCGCATTGCCTCAGAAGATAGACGCGCAGATCGTGATGATGCACTGGGCAACCAAGAGGCCGAGCATTAGAACGATTGCGGATGAGAGGGGTGTCAGCTACCGACAGGTTTGCAACTGGCGGACTGCGGTGCTGAGAAGTTGGATGCCCTTCGTGGCGAGGGCAACAGAAAGATTACACGAACGGATGTTCGGAGAGGGTGGGTTTGAACTTGAGGAGTAGGCGGGTGGCTATCCCGCATCTCCGTGGTCACGCTATGCCGCAAGCCTTCTCCATATAGGCGACGTAGCATTGATCGCTCGTCTCGAACTGTCGCTCGTCACCATCGAGGAAGAAGTACGATTTGCCCAGCCCCCACTTGCATGTGACTGGGTTGCGTGGCGTGTAGGTTTCCTTCTGCACACCGTACTGCTCGTTTCGATAGAGGCGTTGCGCCCCAGTGTCGAACGTCATTCCAGTGCAGTACGTCATCGTTATGAGGCAGAACTCCTCATAGGTTAGCTCTGGTCTGTTCATTTCACATCCTTGAGTTTGGCCTCAAGCTCCGCGATGCGGCGCTGATACCCGCGCTCTGCGATGCGGAAGGCGTTGGCCTCGCAGAATCGAGCGCATGGTGCAGGGTGCTCACCATTCGCTTGCAACCCGCGCCGCTCTGGCTGCACCAGTGCAGAATCAATCGCAGCATTGCACTCCTGCCATTTGATAATTTCCTCCTTGCTGAAGTGCAGAGGACTTGGTGCGCCAAGCATTTGAATCACATCTCGCGCAAGCTCTAGTGTTTTGTAGTTGACTGTCATATCTTTCTTTCTTTCCTTTCGGTACGGAGCGGTCAGGCCGATTGGCTTGCGCGTCATCGCTGCTTCTCCGTCTTTGGGAATCTGTTGATGGTGTTGTAGTTCGGGTCGGTCTTGCTCTCCTTCTCCCGAACCTTGGCTCCGTAGATTTGCCCATTCAGCTTGGCTCTCTCCTCTGACTTGATTCCCTTGAGCAGTTCGGGGTGGTAGGTCTTCACATAGTCTGGATGGAACGCATTGATGACCGTCATGCCAGCACCTCCTCTGCGGTCTTGGGTGTGTCATTCTCGTTGTTCACCCACTCACCATCGTCGTATTGCCTCCAGTCGATTCCGTACTCATCGCACACAGCAACAAGCTGGGGCTTGCCGTAGTATTCGTAGTCCTCAATCTGTTTGGCGAGGTCGTCCTTGCCATCGAGCCACAGCCATGCCCTCATGTGGTCAATGCTTCGACCTGCCGACAAGCCTCTGCGGTTGTTCGCCTTGTCCCATGCGAACCCCATGTAGTCAGCGATGCAGTTGGCTGGGGATGTGATTGCCTTGGTGATTGCCTCCCACTGTTCGCGGGTTGTGTCCTCCTTGATGAAGCCCTGCGCATGGTCGAAGTCGAGGAACGAGATAAGGTCTCCAGTCTGTGCTCCGAAGAAGTCGTGCTCTGCGACTTCGTTGATGCGATTCATAATCTCAATCTGTGTGCGGGATGTTTTGTTCATGTGTCTCTCCGTTGTTTGTTTAGTTGGCGGCGGTCACTCGACCGTTGGGGTAGTGGAGGTTGTCGCCCATCCGTGATGGCAACAGGAAGGCGTCGTATGCGCCTTGTCTCAGGCAGGTATGCCCAAGCTCAATTCCGTCATAGCTACCAGTCATGTTGCCGTTGCTGATTCTGTCGGCGGTGTTTCGTTTGCGGCGAGTTGCGGCAACAGGCACAGCACCCAACAGAACAGACACATTCAACCCTTGGGTTGTGATTGACCAGGTATCGTTACCCACCTCGATGACCAGCTTGTCCCGACCCAGACGCTTTAGCTCGGCGCGGAAGTCGTGAGACGGCAGGGTTGATTTGATTTCCGCCTTGAGTTCCATCGCCCCCATGTCATGGCGGGACAGTGTGTTAATCATTCGGTGGTGCAGTCCGCCCAGCTTGTACTTGCCGCGCACTTCGTCGATGTCATTCATTTAGTTTCTCCTTTGTTACATGTCTTGGTGTGTGCCTTCGCATCCTTGAGTCGTGTCCAGACCACGCCACACTTGGCGCATCGGTACGAGACAGAGATGGTTCGGCTGTTCTGCTTGGTGTCGTTGTAGCTTTTGATTGGCTCAACCATTTCCTCGGTGTTCACTTGTCCAGCCCCCAGATTTCCTTAACAGCTCGGCCTCCCTGTTCAAGACCAAGGCGGTAGCTACGGGTGTCACTCCATACCAGTAGCGCATTGAGCGAGACCCAGCTCATGGGATTGCTCACCACGTCAATGCCGATAGCGGCAAGCAGAGTGTTGAACAACAGATAGATGACCAGACCAAACCAGTCGAACGATGTGGTGACTTTGATTTTCATTGCGCCACCTCCGAGAGTTGCGATGCCAGCGATTCGCACTCGGCGACGCAGAAGTCCAGCGTCCGAATCACACCGTCACGCTCAGCGAACTGCATCTCTGCATAGATGCGCCCCATGTGTGAGTCAGGCTCAGGCAGGTCGCCAGCATGGGCACAGTCGTAGCCGTACCACCACAACTCAGACGGCACTGGGTATTCGCCACGCCCATTACCAGAGAACGTGATGCCACCGTGTACCTCGAACACATACTCAGGTGTGTTGAGTTCGTCGTGCTCCTTGCACGCCGCCGCCAGTAATTGAATCGGCCCCATCTTCTCTGTGCTTCGTGTCATGTTTGGCTTGAGCGCAGGGGTTCGCTCGTTGTATTCCACGCCGCATAGCGGGTGCTCCTTTGGGATTCCGACATACCCGCAGCGATGACCCATCTCGGTCAGCATCACTACGGCTCGGAGGCCAGACTCTGTTGTCCAGTCTTTTTCGATGGTGTTGCGTTTCATTTTTGCTTCCTGTGATTCATGTATTGCAGAACAGATTTTCGTGGGATACACCACATCTCCCGACCGTCGCCGATGTCCATCCGGAAGGAGCCAGCCAGTGAGCCAGCCGTGAGTAGCTGATTCACTCGCTGACGTGAGACCCCCAACAGATTCGATGCGACAGTGGCGGAGACGTAGCCCCGCTGAACGGAGAGTTGTGTCATCAGTCGTCCTTCGTCGCCTTCTCAACCAGCTTCTTCGCCGCCGCCTGTTCGGCCTCAATCATTCGGTCAACCCAGCCCATCAACTCTTCCGCATCGGGCAGGGTGTTGGAGTTGAGGTTCGCCAGTCGAGCGGCAATGCTGATTACCTTGGCAATCATGTGGGTGTTGGCGGTTTGCAGCATGGGTGCTGCATGTCGTGGGATGGAGCCGCCAGCAATCGCCGCGCCGAGCAGCATCTCCACCATCTGTTGTTGCTTACGCATCAGCATGGCAACCTCAACAGTCTTGGCGTAGCCTTCGCCCTTGGTCGCCTTGAGTGTGTCCATGATGTCGAACGCCGCCTCGAACGCTTGGTCTACCTCGTCCTTCTCGCTGTCGTTCTTCTGCTCACGGTGCAGGTCGAGTGCAATCTGCACATTGGTCTCTGCTTGTGCGCTGTGTCCGCCGATATGCCAGTCACGAATCTGCTCAACAGCCTGTCCGTTCTCACCCTCATAGTTCTTGCCGTTCTTCCAGTTGTAGATGGTGGCGATAGTCCCGTCCGAAAACTTCACCTCCCACTCGGCATCTGTTTTGTATCCGTCGCCACCTGTTGGCGCTCCGAACAGGTCGCAGAGTTCTTGGTAGCTGGCGTCAATCTCGCCTTGCAGGGATGTGCCGTTGATGTTGATGCTCTCTTGGTTGTGTGTGATGAATGTCATAGCGTTTGCTCCGGTAGAAAAAGAAAGAGCCGCATTGAGCGGCTCGTGAGTTGCGTTGTTGAGGTGTGCGGTCAGACAGCCATCCATAGGACGCTCCCATCTGCAACGGGGACAGGGAAGCCGAAGCTAATCTTTTCCTGCGCCTCTGCCAGAGAGATGCTGGGCATGATTGATTCGCCCTCGGCATCGCATCCGAGAATCAATCCCTTACCAGCCAGAGGCTGAGGGTAGTCGTCATGCTTGAAGAAGCATTGCTCCTCCTTGAACAGACCTTCGTCATCAACAAAGATGGCATCGCCTTGGCGATTGATACGAGCACAGTCATAGGTGTCGCAGTCGATGAGCTGGTAGATGTGGTGGAAGTCTCCGTTCCATACAACCTCGGTAATGGTTTTATTGAACGGGTCAATCAAGATTGCGGTGCAGGGTTGAGCCATGATGGTTCCTTTCAGGTGAGCCAGATATACATTGCGGAGAAGACGCCAGCCAGCAAACAGACTGACGCAACAACGTCGTCAATCTGTTCTCGTGTAATGCCTGGGCTGAGTGTGCTTTTGCCGTACTTGAGGAATCGCTTCTGCCAGAACAAGTCCTCGCGAGACATGACATAGGCAGGGGGCGGTGTGTAGAGACAGCCAATCGCAATGCCTGTCTTCGTAATGAAGCAGGGGTACTTCACGATTCGTGTCTCAACCTTGGGTTGACATGGTGCTTGTGGTGCTGGTGCTTTTCTTGTCACTTGAGTCTCCGTGAGTTGCTGGTTCCTTGGGTTGCAGTCCGCAAGCAAGGCGAACCTTGCTGAGTGCGGCGCTGACTGAGGCATTGCGCCCCGCCTTCTGCTCAATCGCACCGATGACAGCCTCGTATGCGGCGGCCATAGCGGGAGACAGAGTGATGCCGCCACTGTTAATCTGTTCGGTCGCAACCTTATCGACTGCGGCGGCTACGCCCTCCAGTGTTTTGCTTGTGATGCTTGTCATTCGTCCTCCTAAAGAATCATCCCCGTTGTGTCTTGAGCGATTAACTTGGCAATCTCAATCGCCTTGTCGTCTCGCCCCATCCTGAAAGCCCAGAACATTTCTGTAATCTGTTCTTTGGTGGCAGAGCCAAGGGACAAGCCCTTAGCCTCCGCGATGTCCTCGATGTCGCTCTCGTCGAGGTCAGCGATGTCAACGTCTACGTCAACATTCACAGTCACATAGCGGCGTCCCATGAGGTCAGCCCTTGAACACGTCAGCCACGCCGATGCGGTTGCCATTCACATCCCGAAGGATGAACATGTCGCCCACATCCAAGCTGCCCTTGTCTGTGATCTTGTCAGCCAGCTCGTCGAGAATCCGAACAGATTCGAGGTGCTGCACGTCTCGCTCAACATGTCCAAGGCCGAACATGATGTTGATTCGGATGGGTGGTGTTGGCGTTGCAACGATGGGTTGTTGGTCTGTGCTTTGCGTTGTGTCTTGTGTTGTGCTTTGTGTCGTCATGTCTTTCTCCTTACCAGCTTGAGCAATACTCGAAGTCCCAGTTGTCTGTGAGTTCCTTGTTGCCAAGCAACTCGCGCAACCCCTTGATGGTGTATTCAATGTCCGAGAAGTAGCCGTCGTCATAGGCGTCCGATCCAAAGAAGAAGCCTTCGGCAACAGGCAACAGTTCCTCGGCTTGGTCTCTGTTGGCCAGCACCTTTTCGCACAGTCCGAGCAGCTCCCTGAGCTGGTCTGTCCCGACGTAGTGCGGCTTGCATTCGTCCGCTCCGTCTTGTACGTTGTCCACAAACCAGCGGTGAATCTGGTTTGCCTTTCGCCAGTACATCGCCTCGCAGATTAGGTACTTGGGTTCCATTGAACCCATCCCCTTAATCTGTTCAGCCTTGATGACGGCGGCAATCTCTTTGCCTTCGTCGCTGAATGACGAGATGTATTTCTTTGCGCTGAGGTACATGTCTAATCCCATGATGTGCTCCTTTGAAGTGGGAAAAAGAAAAGCCAGCAGAAGCTGGCTTGTGTGTGGTCGTGAGTTGCTGAATCAGTCATCGTCTTCCTCGACTACGAACCGCATGACTCGCTTGCAGTGGAGGCATTCCTCGATGCTCTCGTCCACAGTCTCGCCATGTCGAACGAACACCGTTCGTGTCCCGTCATACGGGCAGGTCGGCAGGTAGTCGGGGTCGATACTGAATGTCAGCATCTCGTCGTCAATCTGTTGGGCAGTCATGCCGCAACCCCGTAGTGACGTGTGGCTTCCTCCTTGAAGGAGGAAATGTGCTGGAGGACTTGTTCGTGTTGCTTCGCAACAGCCTTCTCTGTGCATCGCACCTTCTCTTTGAGAACTGTCTTGAAGAAGTCTCGAAACAGAGCATGGGTATAGCCAGAGCCGTCGGCATTTCTTTCGCTAACGCTGACCGAGGTGGTCAACAGACCATCGCTTCGCTTGCTTGTGTTGACTCGCAGGAATCGACGCTCGCCAATCTCTGGCATGTCGATGTTGGTTTCAGCGTTGAGGTTCTTGAAGTAGTCTCGGTAGATGCGGGTTTTCATGTGGGTTCCTTTCGTGAGTTGCATCAGAGTTCAGGCCAGCCGCTAACGATGCGGGTGATTAGCATGTTGTAGGTCGGCCTAATGAGGTTGCCGAATCCGTCGTCCACTTTCAGTGAGTAGCGGACACCTCGTTTTGTGTGAAGGGTCATAGGTTTCCTTTCGTTTGTGAGTTGCCTCTGGCAAAGCACTCAATCTGTTGAATGCTCTGTCAGAGGGGCAGTCGTTGACTGCCGCACTCTGTCCTTATGCGGCGAGGAGTTCCTCCTCTTGGGGTTGCAGGTTGTTGACGCACTCCGTCACCCAGCGGGTGGCTTGCTTGGCGTTCTTGATTGACTGCCCAGCGAGGAAGATGGGAGCCTCTTCGTCGTCGGCATCGGCAAATCTGTCGGCCTCAGCGTTGATGACGTAGTAGCCAGCGGATGTGCGGTGCTTGGTTGGTACGAATTGCCATTCGTGACCAAGCTGTCGGAAGAATGCAGGGCAAGCCGTGGTTGCCGCCAGACTGGATAAATCCAGAGGGGCGGTGTAGTCCTTGACGATGACACGAAGACGATACTTATCGTCTCTGTGACCTTCGAAGACAGATTCGACTTGCACCGAATAACCAGCGGTTATTAGAGCGTCAGCCAGTCGCATCGCGGCGACGCCACGCCAACGCATTTCCTCGGCATCGACACCAGCAGAAGCCAACGAATCCACAAGGATTCGAACACGTTGAGGGCCAAGGCCAGATGCTTTGTGCATCTTTCGCCAAGCCCCCTCGATGTTGCCAGCCCAAATGCGTTGCATTTCAACGTCGTCACCTTGGTCAGCCCAGCGGGAGCGGCGTCGAATGTTTTGCGGTGTTGGCAAAGCCACCTCCGAGGCAACCTGTTGCATCAAATCGACGCCACGACCCCAGCCTTGCTGGATTAGGCGGCGAATGCAGTCGCCAGTCGTCTCGCCAGGCTTGGCGTCCTCTTGGACGCCGCACCATTCGTAAGACGTTTTCTGTTGGTAGCAACGAAGGTCAGATTCGTTGCTGGGGTTGACGCACTTGCCAGCCTTGAGTGTGTCGAGAAATTCACCAAGGGTGAATGTGTGGAACAGTTCAGCCATATAACCTCCGGTTAAACGCCAGCCTTGGCACGTTCTTCGGTTGTCCAACCGGACAACAGATCGTCTTGCACGTCTGACCACTTGAGGCCAGCGGCGACAGCTTTAGCTGCCTTTTGAATCATTCGGGTCGAAGCGACACGGCGCATCTTGTGCTTCGAGATTGCATCTCGTAGCTTCCAGACGAATGCACAGATTTGAGCGGGAGCCAGAGTCGATTCCCATTCACGGTCGTAGTCCATCTGGACTACATACCAACGGTCGAGAGTTGCGGCGTCGAGTTGTGCTCGGCCTACATAGAGAGCACCAGCCCCAGTGCCGAAGGTGTTGGCAGAGGCCAACAGAACGGTGTCGGGGTGACGTTCGACGTAAGTCGAGAGTCGGGCGGCGGCTCGTGCCTCAACCTCGAAGCCACCGTTTGCAGTGGCTGAGTTAACTGTCAACAGACAGTTGCTGTCGAAGGCGTCGATTTCGTCGAACAGAAATACACCACCTTTGGTGTATTCACGAATGAACGGCGATTCGGTGTATTCGAACTTGCCACCGTCTCCCGTAGGGAGCAGTCGGCCTGTCAGTTGAGATTCAGAGACGCCAGCCGAACCAGAGATTGAACCGAAGGTTTTGCCGAGAGCCTTAGCCACTTGGTGGCTGATGTGTGTCTTACCGCAACCAGCAGGGCCAACGAGCATCACGTTGACGCCCTGTGAAGCCAGCTTCACAACCTTGTCGAAGACTGGGTGGGTTCGTTCTTCCAGAACGACTGGGGCGGCATCGGGGCGGCGAATTTCCAAGGCACGAGGGATTCTCTTGCCTACGGCATCGTCAACAGCTTGAGTGACCATTGAACGAATCACAGATTCGTCAACTTGAGGGGTCAGCAGTTGCTGGAGGGCGGCGAGGGCAGCCGCTTGACCACCAGCTAAAGCTGGGGCGGCGGGAACGGCTGGAGCAACAGGTCGAGCCACAACGTCTTCGACGTTCGGGGCGGCGGCGGGTAAACCGTTGGGGCAAACCACGGCTAAAGCCGCTTGAATCTGTTGCTCTGAGTAAGTTGCAAGCAACTTATCGACGCATTCAACCTTCTTGGTTCGTTCGTGGTCGAAGCCCACAGAGCCACCGTTGAGGTTTTTGAACAGGTCAAGAACGATGTTCTTGGGGAGGGCGATGAGAGAGTCACGCATGGTGAGGTTCCTTTCGATGAAACGTGAAAAGAAAACCCCCTAGAAGGGGGTCGTGAGTTGCAGAATCGGGAAATTGGGTCGAATGCCCAGCACAGGACACGGCGGCAATGCGGCATGTCCTGCACTTGGAACTCGAAGAGTTGATGTTGAAACAGTCCTAAAGGACTGCGTTGCTGACGTGGAATCGTTTCGTTGCCACGTCCCTCTAGCCGAACAGAACAAGTTCTGTTGAGCATCCCGTCGCTAGAGGTCTAAAGACCTGAGTTGCTTTGTTGGTGTCTCCCGACACGTTCACAACTCCTCTGGAGTCCGACGCTACTTCCGCCGTTGAGGTCGGTTCGCTTGGTTCAATGCGTCACTGTGTCCATTGCTTATCCCCTTCTCCGAAGGGCTTCACCTATCCGGTACACAGTGCTTTAGCACCTACTGATCGACTCTGACCGACGATGCCGGTCTCGACGCTTTCCATTTTATGCGACGGCCTTGTCACTGTGTCAAGTCGGCTTGTTTATCCCGTAAGGGATAGTTCGCCTTTCGGTGTGTGCGTGCGGATACGAGCAGATGATGTGACGAGGGAAAGGTCGAGCCGCAAAGAACCCCGACCCCAGAACCCCTTGGGTTCCATTTGTGTGTGTACGCCATGAGGCACGAAACCCTTCCCAGACAGTGACTTTGAAAGTCACCGCGCAGGGTTCGCATCACGTCGCAAGCCGCATGAAGACTGGATTCTTGGCTAAGGCCAAGCCGCGAAAAACCCCCGACCCCAGCCCGAACAGATTCCCCTCCACCGATAGGTGACGATAAGGAAGGAAATACCACCACAAGGCTTTAGCCTTGAATCCGTAACCTGTTGATTCTCAACAGATTGAAGGCCAGAAATTTTGGAAAGGCCAAGCCAATACACGCGCTGAGCCACGGAAAACCAAGGTTTTCTGTCCATCAGGCTGTCAGACCGTCCCGAACCGACCCCGAATCAGGGCAACACCACCTAAAGGTGGCACATTTACGGCACAGATTCCCTTGCAACCCGCATGAAACCTAGAGGTTTCACCAGTTTTCATGTCACATGTATGGCCCCAGAGGGGCTGCGCACCCCCCTACGGTTGGCCACGCGCTGGCGGTCGGGCGTCCTGAGCCTCTACCTATCTCCCCTACACACGCACTCGTCCTCCTCCCTCCGAGTATTAGCTTTCCGCCCAAAAACACCCCCACACACAACAGAAAGTATTCGGAATCCAGGCGCAGGTGTCCCAAAACACGGGGTTATATCCGGCCCAACCCAGAAAAGTATTACTTCTTCTGGTCTCAGATATGGATTCAGATGTGAGACGCATCTGAAATCAGACGCAAAAACAGGGGAGATGGGGCAAATCTTCTGGAATCAGATGTGAAATCAGATGTGAAACGCAATGCGCTCCAGATCGCAACCTAAACCAATAACCAATAACCATGTATACCCCCTACCCCCTGCGGTGGACAGAGGGTTGGATAGTGGGGTCTTGTCTGAAATCACAAAAATTTTGAAAACCCCCCACAAGTGGGCTTGTGAATAACCGGATCGCGGGTGTACATTCCCGCTCAAGATAGGAAATCTGTCTGAGCAGCAGACGAGACCTCAAGCGGTGGGTGAGGCATAACTACCGCAACAGGTGGTTGGTGGTGTCTCCTCAGACTGAGCCTGTCGGATGACCCACGAGACGGGTCTCAACACGCATGAGCATTGCTTTCAGTTTTCCGCCGGGTTTGTCTGAGAGTCACCATCAGTGCTCAGCCGTGTTGGTCAAGCAAATGACCGGACGTACCATCCACCCCTGAAAGGTGGAGCAATGGTTGCAAGCGTTCTCCTGGCTTCACTGGCCAGCGGTCAAGTGTAGGACTGGGGGTTCCCGGTCGCCAACAGCCAAAGTTCACCCAGCTCTGGGTTCCGACCATTGGATAAACACCGTGGCGTGAAGAAATCGGATTTGAGCACCCACAACAAGCGAGAAGCGTATGGCAACCAAAGCGACGACCAAAGAGCGCATCTCGGCTCGCCGCGAACAGCTCCGTGCTGAACACGCCGACGCCGTGCGCGAAAAAATTCAAGTCACCCACATCGTCAAGCAGCTCGAAGACTTCGCCCTGGGCAAAGGCAAGACCAAGCTGTCTCCCGCCCGAATCAAGGCGATGGAGATGCTGCTCGACAAAACCCTTCCGAACCTCGCATCGGTCAAGCATGAGCATGACCCGATTCAAGTGACGTTCAACATCTCAACCGAATACACCCCGCCGGAGACACACGACGGGGCTTAACGCCCATGACACAAGCGATCTCCTACATGCCTCCCGGCCCAGTCGCCGCAGCGTTTCACAAGAGTGAAGCGTTTGTGCGCGGACTCAAGGGGCCAGTCGGTTCCGGCAAGTCATCGACATGCGTGATGGAGATTCTCAAGCACACGATGAAACAGAAGCCGTTCAACGGCGTGCGTCGTGCGCGATGGGCTGTCATTCGTAACACCTACCCCGAACTCAAGTCCACCACGATCAAGACGTGGGAGACCTGGTTCAACAGCAGCATTGCCCCGATCAAGTGGGATACGCCGATCACCTCCGTGATGAAGATCAAGGACTGTGGCGACGGCAATGCTCTCGAACTCGAAGTCGTGTTTCTGGCCTTGGACAAGGCAACAGAGACCGGCAAGCTGCGCTCCTTGGAGCTGACAGGCGCTTGGATTAACGAAGCGTCCGAAGTCCCGAAGGAAGTCTTCGACATGGTGACGCAGCGTGTTGGCCGCTACCCCTCGAAGATGATGGGCGGCCCAACTCACCCTTGCGTCATTCTGGATACCAACCCTCCAGATGACGACCACTGGTACTACAAGTTTGCCGAAGAAGAGACCCCCGACAACTGGGAGTTCTTCGATCAGCCCGGTGGCTTGCGCATGGAGATCGTTGGCGAGCAGCCCGTCTACACGCCCAACCCTGACGCTGAGAACATCTTCAATCTGCCACAGGGGTTCAACTACTACCTGAACATGATTGGGGGCAAGCAGGACGACTGGATCAAAGTCTTCGTGCTTGGCCAGTACGGCACAACAGCCGACGGCAAACCCGTGTTCCCAGAGTACAACGACAAGGTGCATGTGGCCGAAGGGCCAATCGAACCGAATCGGATGTTGCCTCTTTTCCTGGGATGGGACTTCGGTCTCACCCCAGCTTGCATCATTGGACAGATCACGCCTCACGGCCAACTGTGCATCCTCAAGGAGCTGGTCTCCGAGGACATGGGTATCCGCCAATTTGCAAGCGAAATCGTCAAGCCAATCCTGATGAACGAGTTCTCAGGGATGCGCCTCATCAGCCGGGGCGACCCTGCTGGCATGAACAGATCACAGACTGACGAGCGAACCTGCTACCAGGAGCTGCTCGAAATCGGCATCGCAAGTGAACCTGCTGACACCAACGACTTCATCCCGCGCCGCGAATCGGTCGCGTTCTTCCTGACCCGCATGGCCGGTGGAGAACCCGGCTTCCTGCTGTCGCCGGAATGCAAGACGTTGCGCAAGGGGTTCATCGGTGGCTACCGCTACGAGCGACTCAAAGTTGCTGGCGAGCGTTACCGCGACCGTCCAATTAAAGATCGCTTCTCTCACCCCCATGATGCGTTGCAGTACCTGTGCCTTGCGGCACGCGAAGGTAGTCGCACCGTCAGAGCACGCGAAGTAAGGAAGGTATCCAGTCGCGGCTGGACATAAGGAAAATCCATGACCAATGTGTATGAGGCTATGCCGCCCGTCGAGGCCGACGTGAGCGCCGCGCCCACAGAGGGCATGGACAACTCCGACCTTATTGCGTCCGGCATCTCAGGTCACATCACGTCGTCCTGGAACAAAGCCAAGTTCGCGAAACAGAAAATCACCGAACGTCTGTTGGCCTGTGAGCGCCAGCGTCGCGGTGAGTACGACCCAGACAAGGCTGCCGACATCGCAGCCACTGGCGGCTCCGACATCTTTATGATGATTACGGACGTGAAGTGCAACGGCGCGAAGTCTTGGATTCAAGACGTGATGCTCCAGCAAGCGCGTCCGTTCGCACTCGAACCCGCTGAGGAACCCAACCTCCCTCCAGAGGTTCGTCTGTCCATCATCGACTTCGTGCGCGTTGAAGCCGAAGCCTACGTTCAAGCTGGCGCTGCTCTGCACCCCGAAGCCTTCCGCACTCGCGTGGCTGAGGTGCATGACCAAGCCTTGCTGCGTATGCGCGAAGAGGCCAAGCTGACTGCTGAGCGCATGTCAGACGTGATCGACGACCAGCTCGAACAGGGCGGCTTCGACCGACAGATTCTCGACTTCATCGACGACTTCGTGACGTACCCCACGGCCATCTTCAAGGGGCCGTCTGTTCGCAAGGATGTATCGTGACTGGGAAAC
>OGVI01000006.1_pt1 | contig 27112 bp, 34 predicted proteins | sample 1575701 | NCBI WGS metagenome assembly OGVI01 (sample SAMN07581551, study PRJEB24739) | freshwater metagenome | place: Singapore | collected 2015-04 | reverse complement strand
CCATGGGAGTTAATAGGCTCACATAAGGTCTGACGCCCTGTGCCATTTCATCAGCACGGGTAGTGGCACCAATATCAGGTTTAGCCATGATAACCCAACAGTGTCCAAATACACTAGCCCAGGTGGCAACATCCTTCATGAATGCATCCAGGCTTCTTCCATCAAAATCGGCATCGTTAAGATAATCCTTGAGCTCGGGTAGCATTTCAATCATACCAAATTCACGATCAGGATCTTGTCTGAATAAGAAACTGTTGTAGACTGAAACTACACTCTGGCAGTGATTATCCAGTGGAGTGGCTTTTAATCTAGCCTGATATTCGGCATCAGTTTCTAATTGATATCGTGTAAGATGTCCGGCCTGGCGATATTCATCACCACCTAGATAACTTTGTAGTAGATAAGTCCACTGTGAAATGTAGCTTTCGTAAAGACTATTGCCACTAACAATTTGAGCAATATCTTGAGATAATGTTTGAGTTATATTCATAATTTTTCCTTGTTAAGCAGCAATAGCATGACCCCATCGCTGTGGTGCAACTAGTGCAGGATCGATATCTCTTCTGACTGGGAATAGATAATCAATCATATAGCCCAGGGCATCCATTTGATGGTCATAGCCAGAGGTTTTATCAGGTTGTGTAGTGCCTTCTTTATAGGTATGTCGCTCCAGGCCCTCGATCGTATATTTACATCGAGGATGAATGAACAAATGTCTCTGCCCAGTTGAGTCACATAACCTACTGTTAACTGCATTAATACGATCTCTGACTGGTGTATGACTGTTGGGTGCCTTGACTATTAATCCACCGTTTTGCAGGATGGTGAGGTCAGTAAGGCCGCCAGCACTGGTTTTTCTTTGTCTACTAGCTGGGTCTGGGTATGCCCAGATTTTGCTCTTTGGATATCTGCTCTTAACTTCTTCCAGAGCTTCGGCGGTGTTAGAAGAAAACATACGGATTTCATCGATGACATAGAGTTTGTCTCCTTGTCTTACAGCAACCACCACACTCATGGGATCAATGTTAAAATCCCAGCCAGTGTAGAGGACGCTGGTGTCAATATTGTCGGGTACTACTGTGTTGAGCTTGCGATCGAATGAGTAATAAATTCTGCCAGCATAGGTTTCAAAACTTGCTTCAAACTCCTGACGGAATGTTCTGGCATCAAGATCTCGTCTAGCTGCTTCAATTTCTTCGGGCTTGACATTACCACCCTGAATTGTTGTATACTGGAAGCTAGCCCAGACTTCGGGTTGTTCTTCATGCATTACATATAGGTCATGAGCCCAGTTACCGGTGCCCTTGGGTGTACCAATAAACAAAGCACCTCCTTGACGATCCGCCAAAGTGGGTCTTAAAACTTCATACCAGGCTTCGGCATCAATATCAGCAAACTCATCCATGCAGAGAAAATCTAGACCAATACCACGCAAAGAGTCAGCATTATCTGCACCTTTAAGACTAATGTTGGATCCATTTCTAAGAGTAATAGTTAACTCACTCTCGTTGATCTTTTTAATCCAGCGTAGGTCTTGTAGCTGATGCTTTAATTTGCGCCAGACAACCTGCTTGGCTTGCCTATAGGTTGGTGCCACATACCAGACTTCACGATCGGGTTCACGAGCATGGAAGCAGAGTTCTCTAATAGCCAGGTGAGTTTTGCCAAAGCGACGACCAGCAATCACTACCTTAAAGCGATGCTGATCCTGTGCTATGGTCAACTGTGGCTGCGTTAATGGCATTATTTTAATATCTTGCTAATGGTATCGATGTTTGCTACAATCCAACCTGATGCAGCAACGGCGCCCATGATGGTCCAGGTCCATTTGTTCTTGATGGTCTCAAGATCCTTGATCTTACTGGCTAACTCAGCGTGTTGGATGGTGCTGGCTGCCTGCATACCTTTTAACTGATCCTTGAGCCCAGTATGCATTTCTTTAAGATCTTCCTGGAGTTCATCCAGCTTATTCTCAATATTTTCTACTTTAGTTTCAAGCACACTGGTGCGTTCAGGTAAGGAATTTGGTGGTGTCATAGATCATTCCAGGGTAAGGGCTGATTATCATCGTTATTTGTAGGATTATCAGTTTGTCCCAGTAGGTTCTTGCCTAACCATACCAGCATTGTGGCATTTCCATCCAGAGCCACACGGATCTGTGCTGCTCTGAGTCTGCGCTTTAATTCAGCTCGGCCTTTTGCGATATATTCACTAAAATTGTATTTCAGTGTTTCTCTATTCACCTGGAACCAGTCAGCCATCTCTTCCATGGTGCAACCCAGGGCGGCTAACTTCCAGACTTCATCAGGTGGGATTACTCGTTTATTTGCACCACGACCAACAATTAAACCTTCTCTAGTAACAGTTCCCCACTTGGGATTTTGTCTAGGTTTAAATTCCCACTTGACGGCAAGGTCCTGAAGTGGTGCTTGAGCTGTGACTTCGCAATCACAATCCAACTCGTGTGTACAGGGAACTGGCGGTCTCGCGGAGATGGGACCGCTATCTATTGGGCCATTTGTTTGCATACCAATATTTATAGTATGCCGCTAAAATGGCTGCAAAATAGGTGTATTAGAGGTATTGAATACTAAATATTCATGCCAATTAGTTCTGGCATATCCTAATAAGAAAACCCCTGGGACACGATCTCAGGGGTCTTTCTTTTAGCGTGTTGTTACTAGCGGTCTATTGGAATAATAATCCCTAGTAGTATAAGCCCGACCGCCGCCAGCACCACAATAACTGGGCGACTGATAGTTTGGGACCTTGTAGTAATTTTGACATCTATCATTACTATCATACATGTCGGCAAGCCACTGTGGTGGAGTTGCACAACCAGTTAATATCAATGTTAATGCTACGATTACAAATTTCATTGTGTGCCTTTCTGAGCCTCTAGTTCGTTGATCTTCTGGGTTAATTGCAGATGCCTTTGTTGCAAATTTCTAAGACTATGCAGAGTTACTTGTAAATCTACCTCTGTCTTGTGAAAGGCATCAGCCATCTTGTTGTGTGCCTGTTCTAATCTTGCCAAGCGGTCAGATAGTTGTATTAAAACATCATACGGATCGAATTCGTTGCTCATCATTGCTTGATCTCCATGATATTATTAAAAGTATTTGCTCTGGGTCCGTGTGCTTGAACAAGGATTATTTCCCTAGGTGTGCCTCTAAACAACTTATTCCAGCGTTCTATGGGTGCTAGGGCAAAGTCTTTTAAATTGCCATCGCGCCGTCTTCCACTAGCTTCGTTGACCATATCCAAGATAATATCAATAATTGATCTGCAGGTTCCATCGGATCGTTTAAAGTCCCGTTGTGGAACTTCCATGACATAATCATTAATATCAGTGTAGGTCTCCATTATATGACTTAAATCGTCCAGTGTCAAGCGTATATGATTTACAAGTTCTTGACGCTGCTGTGGTAGTTGTTTAATATACACAGTGGCGTATTTGACCCCCGCTCTGGGTTCCATACGCACCATTTTTTGGTATCGTATTGTTTTAGCCATGTGTTACCACCATCTTTTTATAAATTGATTTTGGTGCTCGCGGCTCGCGTTGGCGTCTAATTTTACCAGTGCTTTCACGACCCAGTTTACCACGATGCTCCAGAATTGTCATGAGTATAGTATTTTCTCTACTCCAGGCGCCATCAGATACTCGGCGACTCATGCACAGTGATTCTCTTTTACGACCTCTTAGATGCCAGTGGCCATTCCAGAGATTATAAAAATCATCGAATGATAGCTGCCAGTCTTCTCCGCGAAAATTAGCCTGTGCTCGTGCTTTAAGCCAGGGCTGATACATGGAATGACGGTATTCATCGGGACCACTTCTCCAAACATGTGGTCTGGGTTTTTTTACCTGTGAGTTATTTTGTGACATAGTATTCTCCTAATACAAATGTATTTATTGTTAACTAGGAAAAACACTGTCAAATAGAATGAAAAAGCCCAGTGTTCGGGATCAACCCACTGGGCCTGGTCGTGTCAAGGCCTACTCGAGCCCTATCCCTATACGGAAAATAATGTCATGTCTGCATCAACAATAGTGCAGTTAGGCAATTTTAATTGAAGCCAGGTTGCCCAGTAGGTGTCTAGGTGGAAATAGATGAACAGACTAGTATTAATAAACACTATGCTTTGAAGTTTTAGTTCGGTCCATTCAGGTAATCTCTCTAGATCACTGAGTTCCACCTGGAGGAGTTTCACTGTCTGCTGCACAAACTATCCTGTACTGAGTCCTTAACCACTGAAGATACACCGGACTCATTGTGGGTCTGGTCTTCTGGCGATTGATCCAGGTCCTGATCTTCTGGCGGCCAGGGGAAGTATTCTTGGCTCCAGGCTGCATATTCAGTTTGGAATTGGACATATTCAATCTCATCAAGTAGTAGGTTTTTAATCTTCATATCACAAGTATATTACTCACTGGGCAGATTGTCAAGTTGCTGTTGTGCAGTTTTTAGCTCATTCTCCAGGCGAATTCGTTCCTCTCTGGCCGCAATTTCCCGGCGATTGCGGGCAAATGCTTCTACAATCTCATCTGGAGTATAATCCACATAGAGCTGTCTGATGATTATCAGACACGCATCAATGCGTGTCTGATCTAATTCAGTTTTCTTCCTGGACGCCATGATCTATCAATTCCTGTGCTGATTTTAAACTAAGCCATTTAATTAAATTTCCATGTTCACGACAATACAGACCCGGTGTTAGTTCACATTTACCTTTGAATTGCCGCCATTTAATGATCATATTGCATGATTCGTGTAGCTTATAGGATTTAACTGGCATATTCATAATGGCTCCTTATTTCAATGGTCCAAATAGATCAGCAGCAGTTAGTCGTGGTGCTCGTTGTGTTCCTTGTCCATAAGTTGCTATGAAGTTATTTTTCCTCTGGGCCTGTGTCAATTGCCCATTTAATTGAAATTCCATCCAGTGGTCACCGATGACCAAGTCAACAATGTACTGCTCATCAATTCTGGTTAACACAGTGCTAAGTTGTTGTATGCTCTGACCCTTGTATCGTTGCCCTTTAAGATAACATTTACTGGCCCTACAAAAATCCGAGTTAGATTTGCGATGCTTATAAATTTCCTGAATTATATGATAATGCTCGGTATCATATTCTTCTGCCGTTAGTCCACGCTTGAGAAATCTAAAATCACTATTCATTAGGGCTTTAAAATATTGATAGCCCCCATTGCGAGTACTGAGTACACTAAAACTTAATTTATAGCGATTTTTATTTTTTGCAAGTTCTTCATTTGAAGCGTTGTTGGCCAGATCAATTTTTAAATAGCGCCAATCAGGGGGCAGCACAACTGATGAACTCGCGATGGCATCAACGATGCCGGTATTCGGCGAAGCCGGTGAGACCGACGAGGTCTCTGCCAACGAATTTGCGAAGCAACCGGGGTTATGATTGTCACTCAGATGAGTGCTATCATTAATCGTAGTTAAGTCGTTAATATAGTCGTTATCGTAGTTATCGTAGTTAATGTTGTTATGTATTGCACGGTCTTGCAGCTTTTGCAAAGCCATGTGATGCTCAATTAATTGGATATGGGTGTTTGACATGGTGTGTTCCTTATAAAATAATAGTCATATTGTGCCATAATGTATTTATACAAACTATGAAATTATGTATAGAAATAGACTCAGTGTCAAATAAACTGAAAGATAAAGCCCCCGGAACATGACTAACGGGGGCTTTAAGTTGCTTGTAACAACAGGTGTTGGGCTGTCAAAAAGAGAAATTATGGCACATTAAACTAAGAACACCCTCATACATTGCATATGAGTTTGCCCAACACTATTATTTAGTCTGGTAATAAAAAAGCAGTGCCTTATATGGATTTCTGCTCGATTTTTACCCTAAAACTTCTGCGATCGATTAAACCATCCGCTGTGGTAATCGTGGTACTCACTGTATAGCTCTTGCCCAATTGACCGCTGGCCAATTCCACATAAGTTTTGGTACCTTCGCTGACACCATCACTGATTTTTAACAAGGGCTCGGGATCGTTTGCACGGGCCACCACTTCGAATTGGGCTTCAGCGATGCTGTCACCAGCAGCCAGCCAATCGGTCCAGTCCAAAGTATAGACTAATTGTGCCTCTGGATCCTTGGTGATCCAGAGAGTTTGGTTGATTACTTCAAATCCTGTAGACATAATTTTTATCCTTTAATTTTATATGATCTATTTTCGGACTCCACGGTCCAAATATATTGTTCTGGTCGAACTCTCCAGACAGTTCTTTCTGCAGGCACACGGTAGGTGATGCTGGCTTCAAGATTTAGTACACGAGCCACGATCAAGCTGAATCCCTGGCACTGTAAGCTGGCAACGCCACTGACCTTTCTGGTAGCTCCGGTGGTCATCGATGCCTGGCTCTGAACATTAGTTACAGCCTGCTTAATAACACCCACTGTTGCTGTTAGGCTGGCTTCTCCCCACTCCAGGCTAATACCCGGCCTAATTCTACCAGCAGTGGCAATCAGTGTAGATTCAGATTGTATATTAGCCTGAACAGTTTGTACGGTGACTGCTGTTGTCGACATCCCTGTGGTTGCCGTAACATTAACCTCACCGATAATACCAGCATCGCCATCAGTGGTCATTTCCGTGGATGTTAACAATGACGCCGCCACGGGTTTGTTTGCAACGCCTGTGGCTGTTAGTGATGTTTCAACAACTGCATCTACAACAGAGCCAGTGGTTATCTTGGAGGTTGCTGACAATTGTGCGGCAGCTGGCATATCCACAATGACATTACCAGTCTTGCTCACAATCGCCAGTTCAAATGCCAGAGCTGACAGATCTGCATTAAATTGTTTAATCTTATAAACTAAGGCAGACACAGTCGCTGTTGAATCAGCAGCGATTACACCACCATGGATATTTCTAGCCTGTGCAGCCAGTGCGGCTGTGACAGATTGTGCAGAATCTGCTCCACGAATTCTATCGGCAGCAACGGTGATATTCGCAGTGGCAGACATATTGACGGTACCACTTGGTAATGCCGCTCCTAAAGCAGATAGTGATGTAGTAGCAGTGATATTAACTACAATCGGGCTCATCAATCTTGTAGCTACTGCGGTTAAATTAGCATCAGCAGCGATAGCGGCTTCGGCAACCTTGACAACCTGGCTATCAGCAATTAAGTTGAATGTGCTGACTTCGATGTCTGCGAATGGTCTAATTCTACCCGTGGCAGCTACCAGGAAGCCTTCAGAGTTTATTGATGCTTCTACTGTGCGTGTTATATCGGTAGCGGCTGATATAGACGATTGTGACTCTAGTGCAGCAGTGATTGGTCCCATCAATCTATCTGCTGTAGATGTGAGATCTACTGTAGAAGATAATGAAGATGATTCAGATACTGTCTTAGAGGCTACAACGGTGGCTGTAAATGTGCTAACCTCAATATCTACAAACGGTCTAATTCTACCTGTGGCAGCTACTAGGAATCCATTGGATTGAATATCGATAGTAAATGACTTAATTCTCGAAATATCACACTGTACTGATGCTGTAGACTGTAATACTAAAGATAATACTACAGATTTATTAATATCAACAGATAGTGTTGCTGTAGATGCTAAATTTTCTACAATACCAAAAGTCTTGATACCATTTGCGTTTAATATCGCAAAAGTATTAATATTTGAATTAGCAGTTTTATAATATCCAATACCTGATACAGGGTATTGCGTATTAGATAGCGATATGTTAGCTAATGTATACGATGAATTGGTAGTTGTAGACCAAGTTGCATTTGTAATTGAAATATAATTCGAATCAGAGATACCGTTAGCTGTGTAACTTATTGTTGGTGTAAAAGATACATTACTGTATGCAATAGGACTATCTATGGAACCTGAACCGTTTAATGGTAATTTAGCAATAGATCCCTTAGATGCGTTGGTTGTATAATCACTATATTGTACATAAATTGATTCTCTAGTTGAATCTATAATTGGTGAATTAGTATCGTCAATAGTTCCGGCAATATTTTCACTATAAGTTCTTCGAGTAATCGTGTATCCAGTATGAGATAAATTCTTTGCCCAGACTAAAGAACCGCTATCACTGAATTTATAAAGTCGATTTGTGACAGATACTAATAGTCCATTGTCTACATTGTCTAAAACTATGTTTCCACCAGGAAAATTTGTAATATTCCATTCAACTCCACCAATACTATTAAATTTAATTAATTCAATACTATATGGATTGTAAAAATAATAAGATCCATTATCTAAAGGAATTACTTGTATACTACCTGAAGATCCCGGAGTTATTTTTTCAATCTGTTTTGTCATATCAGATTGTCTAATTTTTATATAGGATCCACCAGAAGATGTATTAGTAGATGTATTATATAAATTAGTAGATAAGTGAATATCATTATTACTATCGATGAATAATGATGTTGGCGAAGTATTTTGATAGGATGGTGAAGTTCCTACAATATGTTTTTTCCAAACAGTATTTCCATCTGTATCAAATTTACTCAAATAGGTATATATAGTTTCTCTAGAAGCCGCTGTATAAATGTTATCTGTCGAATCAAGTGCTAGTATACCTGTGATTTTGTTACTAAATGTTTTTTGCCAAATTACATTGGCATTTGTATCTAATTTGAATAAAGTATTTCCTGGAGTAAAGAAATAAGTTGTTGCATAGGTAGATGTAGAAACAATAATATTATCATTACTATCTACTTTAATATCACGAATAAATTTTCCAGCAGTAGTAGAAAGATCAGTTAATGTTTTACTCCAAATAGTATTTCCATATTTGTCTACTTTAACAATTGTACTTCCTGAATAAACAGAACCATTATAAGTTACTTTTGGCATTGTTGCAAAAATAACTTCTTTCTGACTATTAACTGCTACTGAATAAACAGCAAAACCAGTTGTATATGATGGTTCATATACATTGTACCAGAAATTACTTAATTTAACTCCAGATATAGTTAATGTGGTAGTGCTTATTAAATCTACATTTAACGACTTTGTAGTTTTAATAATTGCAGATAAATTTGCTGTGCTGTCCAATACAGCAAAACTATTCTTGAATACTGTTACAGTCAATGACGGACTAAACGCAGAATTTTCTGTACTTGCCGCCTGAATAATTCTTTCACCAGGGATACTCACTGCCGCTGAACTCATCAATTCTACCGACATATCCTTGAACAGGTCTGGAGATATTGCAACTTCAGTGTTGGCTGTAATATCAGAGGTAAAGAACTGATTCCTTACCGCTGTAATATCTTGACTGAATGAACTTGCAAGAGCGGCTGTGACATCTCTAATCCATTCGTTTTGTAAATTTATGTCAAAACTGGAGGACAATGCCGCCTCGGCTTCAACAAGTGTTCCACCCGGGATAATATCTACCGCAGCAGACATAGAAAAAGCCGCGGAAACAGCGGCTTCTTCAAACCTAACTCGTAGGTTGATGGCGACAAGATCAAATGCTGCTGAGTCTTCGCTAGAATATGTTCTAGTTCTACTTGCATCAGTGGCAATTGTAAATGCTGCGCTGACTGCGATGTTGTTATCGCGGATCCTAGATACTTCCACAGCCAGGGCTGCCTCGGTAAAGGCAAACAAATCTGCACCGTAGATGTGGCTAATAGTTGAAGTCTGGGTAAATGTGCTGGTCATTTCAGCAGCGCCATTCTTGATAACACCGATGACTGCTGTTACCGCAAATGCACTGGATTGTGCAGATTCAGCATCAGCAGTGTAGACATAGTACCCATCTACAACATAGCCGGATTCGTAGTATAACTGATCCATTTTTATTCCTTAAGGTTTAATACCAAATACGGCATTTCTAGCGTTGCCTGTTGGTAGAGTTGCTGGATTAGCAACTTTAGTAAATGTATCACCACTTCTATTGTAAATAGTTATAAATGGAGTATTTCCAGATCTAACAACTAAACTTGTACCATTATAATTCCAAGAAACGCCCTGTCCATTAGTACCAGGTAAAGTTGCTGGATTAGCAACTTTAGTAAATGTATCACCACTTCTATTGTAAATGGTTACATAAGGACTAGAACCATGTGCTACTGCTAAACTAGTACCACTGGGATTCCAAGAAACACCATAAGAACTTGAAGTTGGTAGAGTTGCTGGATTAGCAACTTTAGTAAATGTATCACCACTTCTATTGTAAATGTTTACATAAGGACTTGTGTCTGACACAACGGCCAAACTAGTTCCTGTAGAATTCCAAGCAATATCATAAATGGAACCAATATTAGTGAATGATGCAATCTGTGTAAATGTATCACCACTTCTATTGTAAACAACAAATCCTGGTGTTGGGTTACCACCTCCGATAGCAATACTAGTACCATCATGGTTCCATGCAATTCCCTCACCATTACCAAGTGGCAGTGTTCCAGGATTGGCAACTTTAGTAAATGTAACGCCACTTCTATTATAGATAGACATATAAGGTGACGAGTCATGGGCCAATGCCAGACTAGTTCCTTCAGGATTCCAGGAAATTCCGTGTACTTCCCCGGGTGGCAGAGGTGATAGATTTGCTAATTTAGTAAATGTGTCGCCTGTTCTACTATAGTTATATACTCTATTAGTCACATCTTGTATTGAAACATAGCTGCCTGATGCTGTAATAGCTACATGGGCCTGTGTATTAGTGGATAATAATCCTGTACTAATAGTAAGTTTAGTAAATGTGTCACCGCTTCTATTATAAACAAACAAATATGGTGACAATGAATCTGCAACAACTAATGTTTCATTAGCCACAACTGCCGAAGCGGCTGCACTAATTGTGTTTACTCTAAAAGAACTAAACATTATGCAAATCCTTTACCTAATGATGCGTAATAGTTTGTACCATCATAAAACACGCTGATGATATCAATGGAGTTTGCGGCGGTGCTCAATGTTTTAGTACCACCACTAAATTTCATTGTACTAGTCAATGTTCTAGATCCAGTGGCATCCTGAGTTACAATTAAAGTTAAACTCTGTCCAGCAACTGGGTTGGCAAATGCACTGAATGTCACATTACCTGTTAAAGTAATTTTCTGGATAGTCCCGTTGGCAACATCAGGTGTAATTGTTGCCGCATAGGTTAATGTATAAACTGTTTCCTTTATATCTTTAAGAGTAGTTCTTCCAGTGGATTCTAAAGTTGTAAATTTACCAGTAGCTGGTGTTGTTGCACCAATGTTTGTATTGTTAATATTACCAGTAGTTGCAGGTGACATGGTTAATGTAGTACCAGTACCACCCATGGAAATACCGCCACTTGTGCTGATTAACAAGTTATTATTGCCTGCAGAAATACCTGTAAAATTGCCGCTGCTGGGCGTAGTGCTACCAATTGGGCCTGGTGCTGCTGGGTTAAAAGAAGTAATAGTAGTCCAACTTAAAGTGCCTGATCCATCAGTTTTAAGAACCTGGTTGGCACTACCAGCACTAGTTGGCAATGTTAATGTATAGGCTGCTGAATAAGTAGTGGGTGGTTGAATGGTTGCAAACTGGCTGCTGCTATCACGGAATTTTAAACTTCCTGTAATAGTGGCAAAATTGCTGCTGGATCTGTAGGTTTGAAACTCTGAAAGGCTACCGTCATAAGAGACGGAACCAGACATGTATGCAGTAGTAATAGTACTATCACCTTCAGAAGCCACAAACACTGGATAGATTACGCTACTAGTACCACCGGCATTCGTTAATCCACCTCCACCACTGGCAGATACAGTTACCACACCTGTGCTTGAGTTTACACTTACCGTGGCATTAGTACCACTGGCAAATTGAATTGTGCCATTGAGATCAATGGCTTTGGAATTTGTTCCGTCGCTGACTGTGATAGTCGCGTTCTGAAGATTTGTTAAGTTCGCGTCGCCTTCAGTCCAGGTTAGCGCACTTCCTTTGCTTGCTCTTGTTATAATTGTTGGCTTAGCCATGTGACTTGCTCCACTTATGTTTGTTGTTTCTACAACATTCTAGGAGTCCAAGTCTAGAATGCTGGATGTATTCAGCCGGCGAGGGGCCGAAGCCCCTGGCTGGTTATCAGTTTGCTATTAAGCTAGGCTGATAGTTAGGTTACCGCTTGTTACTTGGAAAGTATCACCAGTATCAATAGTCTTAGCTGTTGTTACTGCTCCCCAGAACAATACATTACCACCAGTTGCAGCGTCCATAACTGCCACATGGGTGATTGAACCCCATGATGCTGTAGCTGCGTCAAAAGTTACAGTAGCGTTGGTAGCACTTGTACCACCTGAAGCTGCTGCGAATGTTACTGCTTTGCGAGCATATGAACCACCACTAACTTCGTCAGTTAAAGTACCTGCTTCTAGGTTTGCTGCTGCGTTGCCACTTGTGTTGTTAAACAAAGCTAGGTAACGAGCACCGGGTGCTGTGTATGATGTTGCGGTTAACACATGGTCGAGAACCTTGTTCTCTAAATAATTACTTGCTGCTGTCATTGTTATCTCCTTAAGGGTTATTTGACAAAATTGCAATCTGCATCATTATTTAGTACTTGAGCTGGTATACACTCTCAAATAGTAGAAAAACCTTAAAAAAAGCGGAAAAAAGTTCAGGCTCTAGTCCGAACCTTAAATAATGCCATGGACCGAGACGAATTTAAAAACAAAGTTGCTGAACTTGCTGATATTGAGGATATAAAAGTGCCTAAACCTAATATTAGAAGCAAGAAGCAGGAAGAGTATGGTGATGTATTTCCGCCGGGTGAGAATCCGACTCTAGGTTTTGAGTTAAAAGGTATCCGTGAACAGACTAAGCTCTGCGAATTAGGCTGTGGAGAGATGGTTGTTGGACAGCGAGTGGAATATAAGAGATATGACTATCCTGTCACTCATTGGCGAACAAAATGTGTAAATTGTGATTGCACATTAAGCCCGGATAAGACTGGTTTCATCCAGGGTGCAACACAGGTTAATAATACATTTTATAGATATTTTAAAGACAAATAAGATTTATTACCATTTCTTAAGTGGGCATGAAGCCAAGGGAATTAACACCTTGGCTTTCATCATGCAACCACACTGATTGCAAACCATTGTTTCTTTATTAAATTGATCACATAGGCTACAACTCCCAAGACGCTCTAATGACTTGGGATATTGTAGATAATCTATGAGTTGATTGATTAGATTCATTAAAATCTATATATTTTTGTGGTATAGTAAGTCGTAGTAACACCATTTACTGTACTTGTTGATGATTCTGATGTAGATACAAAATTATTTGACATTGATACATTATCGACATCGTTTAAAATATCAGTATCTTGATATACATTAGAACTTAATTCTAATAATTTTCTTCCACTCGATGTACTAAGTATTGCCCACTTATCATTTAAACCATAAACACTATTGGCTGGATTTTTAATAATTTTTATAAAATTACCACCCGGGGTACTATATTGGTTTGTAGTAGACGAATCTGAAGACATAACTATAGAATTATTCATATTTAAGTCCCAGAACGCAGTAAAGTTTTCAAATCCAACACGACCACCATCTACTCTTGATTGTAATAATCCGTTTGACATATTATAAATTCTAAAATTGCCCCTACTATATGAACTGCTTGATGTGGCATCGTTTGTTTCTGAAATTGCGATATATCCATTGTCATTCATCGATAATCTGTTACCAAAGTATGTAAAAGTCCCTAAATTTTGATTAGCAGCTCTCCATGGGGTATTAGGTCTTATAATTTTTCTGTTTATGCCACCTGTTGATGGATTGCAAATTAAGACTCCAGCTTGAACTCCGTTATATTCACCTGTACCAGATATTGCGAGATAATTATCGTTCATTTCAATATCGGTACCTAATTGTGGTATTTCACCAGATATCGTATATGTTAGTTGACCCGTTGTGATGGAATATCCGTAAACAACACTAGTATCAAAATTATTTCCCATTGTTATTGCAACAACATAATTATTTGAATTTAAAGCAATCGATTTACCATAAACGAGCCCAGTAGGAATAGTAAAAGTCGTATCCCTTATCTTAAGGCCAGTTGTATTATTAAACAATGTTAATATATTTGGTGAACGCAAAACTAGTGTATAGTTACCAAATGTTTTAGTTTGAATTACTCCGTTATTTCCATTATCTTCATAAGAAATAGTATGGATCAATCTAAATAATCTAATTGAATCAATAGTTATCGATGAAGTAGAAGATATTGAAGCAGAAGCTGCCTTAACTTTCATTGCTGAGCAAGAGAGTGATGCAGAACTAGAAACGCTTACAGATGACGCAGATACTGTTGTAAAATTATAAGTGTTGCCAGTGATTTCAGCTGACTTAAAATAAAATGAGTCAACTACCGCCCCTTCATCAGCCTTAATCCAATAGGTCCTAGCTGGCATGATATCTGGACTTAAATCAATTCTAATCTTCGTTTCGTTTATTACAGAAACTCTATTAGATAATGCATTGATGGTAGACACAATATATCCCGAAGGATTTCCATAATTCGAATACAAATAAAAGTTTTTATTTTGTAAAATTACTGCCCTATCATAGTCAACATAAACATACTGATCTGCATAGGTATTATGATTTATAGCATTGGATGCAGGGGTAAAACTTGATACTAATGGAACAGTTGCTGGTGTAGTAAAGTTAAAACTATTTCCTGCACTTGGCTCATCAAAGCCATCCAAGAAGAATCCTGGTGGTAATGTTACAGTATATGTTTTACCAAGATCCAAACCTATCTCTGCAAAATTAATAGAGACATAGCTCTTTCTTTGAAGAACTAGATTTGCCGAAGATTCCATATGGATAACAAAATCTTTTGGCTCTGGCGTAGCAGCTTCAATAATTGCACTTGCCGATGGCGTGAATGCCCCCACCATGTCTATTCTAAAAAGTCTTAAAGTCATATTAACCTTCCCTAATTGATAATGCAGGATCTTTTGGTCCTAGTGTTGCAACTGTTGTGTTGGTAGCATCTGCAATGGTAATTAATCCCGTACCAGGTTTAACTTGTGAATCCATGCTCATAGTTAATCCAGATATCGTTGGCGACGCTGAAGTTACGGCTGCACCTCCGTCAACAGTCCAGTTTGCAGTAGTTAATGCCTGGTTTTTATTAATGCCGCAAGCATCAACAACACAGTTTGCAGTTAATGTGGCGTAATAAGTTGTTCCAGGTGTAAAATCCTTGGTAACATTTATCCAAAGAGTACTTCCGCTGGTCCAGAACAATTCGTTAATCTTGTTGGCAGTATATGTCTGTGACAAATTAAATGTTTGATGTGTTCCACCACTGGATGTTTTAATATTAACAGTTCCTGTGCCGGTTAATTGAACTGGCTCATTAAACTTAATACCAATGTTGCTTTGTCTATGAACACGAACATGGCTGGGATCATTATAGTTACTATAGGTAACAATGTCTGCAACTTGAACCGCTGTACTTGTACATGTTGATGGAATAGTATTGCTAATAACTGGATCACCGCTGGCTGCAGGAGTTGCACCTGTGCCAGTGTGGAAGTTCCAGGTACCAACTGATATTGTTGGACTAGGTGTTGTGTTATATTTGACAAAACCAGAGTCAACAATAATATAATAGTCAACACCAACTTCACGGTCACCAAATGGTAACTTGACCATATTTCTCTCTACTGTTGCAGCACTTGCTGAAATAGTTTCAATTAAACTACCATTAGATTTATAAAGTTTAGCATTGCCTGTACCCTTGGTTAATGAGCCATAATTAATGCCGTTAAACTTAATATAATAATCACCAGTTACAGAAGCTAGATCAGGCTCTGTTGAAAGTAATGATGAACTGTAGGTACTTCTGTCTTTAGGATAGAGTTCCTTGATGCTCAAGTATGTTGGAGTAGGTGGTGTAGTTCCAGATGATACAACACCTGGCACCCAGTTAACACCATCCCATTTCAATACATTATCGATCTCTGGTGGGACCGTGCTTGTATCAACATCAGTTAAGCCATCAATCAAGCCGCTGCCAGCTACAACTAGTGTACCGCCGCTGGCCTGGCCAACTAGGTCAACACCAGTGACATTCTTAAATGTCTCAAACATTTTATCAAACAATCCACCAGCAGAGCTATCGCCACTGAACAACTTGTCCACATTGTTTAACAATGTTAATAATCCAAGGCCCATTAGTTGACCACCAACGCTTACAGGGTTATCACTAACTGTATCAGCAACAACAATGGGCACATAGGCAATTAGTCCACTGGGATCACTGAATGGCCCTGTGGTTACATTGTTAATACCGCGAACTTTTACATAGAAGTCACTCTGCTGTAATCCAGTGTAGGTATAACTTACAGTGGCATCTTCGGTTAGCACTGCACCCGATGGATTAGCAAATTGTCCAACCTTGATGTAGTTTCTGGCACTGTCATTTTGCACTGTGGTATCAAATGTAATCCAAAATTCTACAGCATCTACAATACCGCTGGGAACAACTGCATTGATAACAATTTTAGGTACATTGGCCTGCTCAGTTTTAGTAACAGTAGGTGTATTAGGCTTGCCAATAGAACCAATGCCCAGAATGCCATTGTCACTGATTACTTCATATTCAGCAATATTGTATGCATATACATCGGCATCATATTCCAGTGCAGTGAAATCCATGTAAATCTCACCAGCATCACCTTCACTCTGTGTTATTGTAATAATGCGGAATTTTTTGTTGGTAAATCCATAGACACTACTGGTAATGTCGATGATGTCACCAGCACTGAGTAGAATATAGCTATAATCTGCTCTAAAATTAATAATTTTATCCACACGAGCTTGTTTCAATTGCTGTAGACCAATCTTGGCAGCAACTACTTGCTTATTGGTAAATGGTAGATTAATTTGAATTGAATTTTCTGGCTCGTTAGCAAATAAATCAGCTGTGGGAATACTGATTTTAACAAAATCTGTTTTATCCTGGATATCAGTATTTTGATATTTGACATCGGCCACATTGTTTAATTGTGTTAGGCTGGTTCCACTGATACTGATCTCACCAACAATGTTACTGTCGTTAAAACTTGCAACACTGCTACCTGCACGATTGATTACCACACGCCAGGTACCGGTGTGGATATCATAGGTCATCCAGCTACTGCCGGCTTCGGCTAAAGCCTGCATATTAGTCAATACATCAGTTTTTGTATCAACTAGGCCATTGACAGTGATAGTACTGGTTGTGGACTGATTGCTCAGATTAGTATAGGTAAATCCTGTGCTACAAAATGAATTTAATGTGGACAAACTTGTGGTGTCAATCTCAGTGCTGGGGATATTTGCACCGTATGTTGGATTTGTCATGTAATCATACAACACATCGCCCACATTAGTCATATTATTAGCAATGTGGAATTGGCAATCTGGTACACCTGTGATACCACTGTCCTTGTTATAGGTTACTTCAACAATAGCATACAGCAAATCAGTCATGGGATGTGTAGACTGAGTCCAGCCTGGCATTACGGTCCAGGGATCGGGAATAGTGGCGCTGATACCAGTGGGTGCCAGGCCTGTTTGGTTGCCGTAGACATAGATCTTGATTAACCCACGGGCACTGATATCCTGATTGCCACTGGCATCCAGTGTGTAGTCAACAGTAACACCATCGCTCTTGAAGACCACACGGTTGTTGTTTAGATATACTCCACGAAATCCGTAGGCTGTTCCCTGACCGTCAGATAATTTTGTTCCCACAATCTCACACAGCGTAATGCAGTAGGTCATCTTCTTATAGTCACTGCTTAACTGTGCATCAGTAATGTAGCCACCAAAGTATGCTTCGCCGTATAACACTGGAATCTTGTTCTCAGTATCTGGGTTTAACTGTAGGCGAACACCTCGATCAACAATTTCATCGCTGCCCGTGGATACTGCGCCGGTTGATTTATTAAGCAATCTGCTGGCATAGCCCAGTAACGCTGTTTTGGCCAGACTGGCAGAAACACTAGATCCCTTGAACCAGGTCCAGGCTGTACTAAAAAAATCCATTATGGTGCTCCAAAGTTAAAATTACTGTTGGCTAGAGCCTGCACACGGCTCATGTCCTGACTGTTGGGAAAGTCTGCCTGATTAGTTCTACGACCAGCAATACGATATCCCAGTGTTTCCACAGCACTGTTACAGGTTAGTGTAATTGTTGATGTTGCAATACCAGCACCTAAATCAATGTCATCAGTGATAGAATAGTTTGTGACAATTCCTTTAAAGTGTAACTGAGTATTACCACCACCAAGATCAAGTGGCTGATGTGTTTGAGCATTAAAGTATCCACGATATATCCAGATATTGCTACCTTTGATTTCCTGATTGAGTATTGTGCTGATACTACCAGTTGGTACACCACTCAACCCAATGGTCATCTCACCTCGGCTGGGTTTTATCTCACTGCTGGTTCCACTGACACTAAGCAATGTTCCAATATTAGTATATGTTTGACCATTGAAGCTCAATGGTATGTGATAGTCGCTGAGATAGGCAGTGCTAAAATTGGGAACTTCCCATTTTAGAAACACTGCGGATTCCAGACTTGAATAATTTCTTAAATCAATCATACCATGTTCTCATAAAATACAAATGGGCCTGACCAGGCAACTTGGTCTCGTGCAAATAAGTTCCAGCTGGGGAACTGAGTACAAACCACAGTCCAGGAACATTCAGTACCCACCTTGAGTGCAATACCTGTGGCTGTTGCGTCAATTACTGGACGATGCAATGTCACTGTATTACTGTTGTAGGGAACATCTGCTGCCACAGTATAAACTCTGCCGGAGCCCAGCTGAATAAAATCACCAGCCTTAAACTTGTATCCGCTGGGGGTTGATGGGCTAGTTGTCAGTGTAATTGTATTTGACCCAGTGGTAGCACTTGCAATAAAACCGTAGGAGTTTACACTGTTGCCTTGGTATCCACTTAACCAAGTATGACCAGCATTATTAATTTTGATGGACGCCGTGGTTACTCGGCCAAGTTGTTCAGCTTGACTGATATAACCACGGATATCGGTCCAGGCAATGCCATCTGGTAGCTTAACTGTAAACCGCCAGATTCCCGCTCCTCGTGATACGCTCCTCACTGTTTGGTTTCTAGTAATAGATTGACCAACAACTTCTGCTCTATCAATACTAATTGATTCGGCATTATCAATAATCCATTGAAAACTCATTATGCTGCTCCTGGTAATGTTCTACGACCCTGCTCAGTAACCGCATATAGGAAACTTGGATCTCTTGCCAGCATCTGACGGAAACTCTGTGCATCAACTGCTGAAATGTTATATGTGACATTTGCACTGCCACCTAGTCCACTGTTAGGTATCATAGTGCCGTTGCTGGCTGGTACAAATAGTTCTGGGCCGCGCTCGCCTACAATATATGGTCTATTCATGGCTGCTGGACCACCCTCGGCTAGGATACCTGGAATGATTGATCCACCTAAAAGTCCACCACCACCTCCGGCACCGCCCACTGTTGGTGCCATGATCTTTCCAACTAATTGTTGAATCTGGCTCTTCATCAATGTATCAATAATAGTTTGCACAAAATCTCTCCAGCCAAATTTTCCAGTCTTGAAGAAATTCATTAATAAATCTTCCATAGCTGTTGTCATACTTTGGAAGATACGCTTGGCGTGTTCAGCATTGTTAGTGGCGTTCTCGATGTATTCATTAAATGCCTGCTTCCAACCTGTGCTAAATTGACGGCTGGTATTGTAGCTTTCTCGTTCCTTCTTGATTAACTCCTGTGTACCTGCAAGTGCTCGATCTAGATAGGCCTGCTTCTCTGCATCAGTTAATAATGAATTGCGCTTGGCTTGCTCGGCTTCAATTTCAGCTTGTGCTCGCTCTCGTGCTGCTGATAGGATATCGTATTCACGCTTCTGCATTTCAGGCATTACAGATTTGTTAATATCGTCCTGAATTTTACGAATATTCTTGTTGACTTCTTCCTGGCTCTTGATGCCAAATAGTCTTAGGCTATCTGCCCTTTGAGCTGCTTCACTTGAAGATATAGCGGCTGCTCCAGCCTTTTTATCTGCCTCGGCCTGTGCTTCTAGTTTTTTTATTGTTGCATCAATGATGCCTGCACGGCCTTGATTGCGCTCTTCTTCAGTTAGCTTGGCTTTTTGCTCTTTTAGTTTAACAATCTCGTCTGCAAGACGCTTATTAATATCGGCTTCATTTCTACGAATTGCAGCAGTCTCACGACTTACGCTTAATAATTCTGAATCTAGGCCCAATGCCTCTCTAGCATTAAGATTATATCTGGCGAATGAATCAACGACACTCTGCATTTCTACCTTGAACTTATTGAGTTCCTGATTTAATGCCTTAACTTTTTCTTTTAAGTCTTCGGTGCCAGCACCTAGTTGACCATCCTTGAATACTTTGAAGCCATCACCATCGGCAACTTCTTTTGCTGTGCCACCTAGTTTTTCCAGTAATGAGATAAAACCAACACCTAGTGCAGCACCAATGGCAAATAATCTCAATGGACCAGCGGACATTACTGCATTAAGAGCAGCCATGGCCACTGTGACTCCGCGAGTTGCTACAGCAATGCCAATCAATCCACGAATAAATCCTGCAATTGCTGCTATTCCCAATAGACCAATAAATGCCTTGAATGCATCAATTACTGGACTAAATGCATCTGCAAGCGGCTTTAACGCTGCCACTGTTTGTACAATTAGATTGATAAATTTTGCCAGCAATGTGAACAAAGGTTCAATAGCAATTATAATTGAGCCGAGTCCTCTTAATATTGATGATAATGCCTGGTTTAGGCCTGCTTGACCAATAGCATCAGCAGTATTGGCCAATGTGTCTTTAAAATTACTCCAGGCCTGGCTTAGATTCTTGGCACGAGCTTCACTAGCACCGCCAAATGCTTGTGTTAATCCATCCTCAAGTGCCCTGAGTATAACTCTGGATCCTTCAGCAGTCTGTCCAATCTTGCTGATCTCCAAACGGCTAATACCCAGTCTCTTGCTTAGGATATCAAATACTGGAATACCACGATCAGCCAATCTGTTTAGATCTTCTAGTCCCAGTCCACCAGCAGTTGTTCTTGCATACAAATCAGTGATGGCTTGCAATGCACCCACAGAGTCAGCGGCAACACTGGAGGTATCTGCAAACATTCTTAACAATGCGACTGTGGGTTCTAGGCCAGCAGCCTTGAGTTTAATCACTGTTTTAGTTAAGTCCTCTACACTGAATACACTGGTGGCGGCAAATTTCTTGATATCATCAAAAGCATTTGCACCAGTCTTGGTATCACGGTAAAGAAGTTGTAAAGATGTTCTCAGGTCTTCAAAACTTGAGCTAATTTGTGTGAGTTCCTTGAATGCAAATGCACTGGCAATAGCTGAACCAAAGCTGGCAACTTGATCTTGTAATGATCTTAATGCCCTCTGTGCTGGCTGCGTATCAAACTCAACGGAATATTTTAAGTCACCGGCCATTATTATTTCCTTATAATTCTAGACAACTGAGTCTTAATAAATTGCTCAGTTGGTTTTGTCATACCCTGTGGAGCTTGTCGACTCCAACCACGATCAAGTGGTTGTGCGTAGGGATAATTGGCCTCGATAACTTTGTTGTTTGTTAAACGAGTACTTCTTCTAGCATTGCCAGTGTCTTTGGGTGTAATTTTGACAAAGTAATTGTAAGCCTGTGCAGGGAGACGATCTAAATCGCTCTGAACTCTCCTTAAACTTGCTGTTACTCCGTCATTCACTTTTTTAATTCCCATCCTTGCGCTCCTTGACCCTAGCTATCATTGACTGCATTTCCTCCAACGATAGCTTGGGCGTAATTGTTACAGAATCATCGCCCCGTTCTGCTTTTTCTTGTTGATGTCTGTTCCACTTAGCACTGATATCTAGTACATATAAATCAAATGTACTAGCCCGGTCTAGAGCTTCACTGGGCAACAAATTGTATCTGTGGGCGAGGTTATCTAGACTAAGAAGCATGAGTGTTTCTTGGTCTTCCCAGTCAGGTTCCTCGCCGATTACTTTCCCAATGTCTCTACAATCTTGGCAATAACCTTCATTAACACATTGGTTGGAAGCATATTATCGCCCTTGATAATTTCCTTGCCAGCTTCGTCTAGAATCAGTGTTTTAACAATTCCAATAATTGAACTTGGATCACTGTTACTAGCACTGGCAATCTTCATGAATGTATCCAGTGGTTGACGATCCCAGGTCCAGAACTCAATGGGTTCCCCGAACTCTTTAACGATTTCTTCATCGTTGAGTTCAATTTTAATTAATTGTGGTTTTGCTGCTAGTTGTGAGAGTTTCATCTTTTAATCCTTTTGTCTATCAATCATGTTGTTAACCACCATGAGAATAAAACTTAATCTGCTGGTGGCTTTATCTAGGTCTTGACGAGCACATTTTACCTCGTTAGAAGCCTTGGCAACTTCTGCGAGAAGACTTTTTAATAATTCGTTATCGGTCTTTTGATCTATTAGGCTCATCATGTAATCTTCAAATCTAGTACTAAAGTCTATATAAACTGTTGTACATCCTTATTTATTCAGTCATAGAAAAGGGGGCATTAAAGCCCCCAATTCTTACTAGTTTTTAATTAGCTAGCGTCAGCAACAGTGTAGTCACCAGTTACAGTAATAGTAATTGGTGATACCCATACTGGGCTATCAGCACTAACAGTTGGTGCTAGACCAGTGATGTATCCAGAACCGCTGATGACCTTGGTTGCAGAACCGTCATCATTGTCACCTAGGTCAAGTTCAAACTCAACTTTGGTTTTATCCTTGGATAGACCAAAAATACCTTTACCAGCAGCAGTAGTTCCTGAACCTGTGCCGAAGAAGCTGGCTTCATCAACAACTAAGTTCATAGCAATACTGTTGGTAGAAGTAGTAGCAATTTGCTTCTTACCTGTGCTATCTAATTGTGTCCAGGTGAAAACATCGTTGGCTGCGTTTAGCGTGATATTTTGTAGACCTGGAATTGCTAATCCAGTAGCATCAGCAGTTTTGCTCAAACGATACACTTTTAGTGTAACTTGTGAGCCACTGACACCAGGACTTGGGTTAATATAAGACATGTCGTTATCTCCTAATGGTTATGTCAATTTCGTGAATCTAAATTCAAACTCAGTAATCATTAGATCGTTCTCAAAGGTGGTGGAATTATTGACCTCTCTACGGAAATAATTCGTAGCAGTGGCCACATTCTTGGCACCTCTTAACAACGATACTACTGCACTGTAATCTGATGGCAACTGTTTTGCGTCCGTTGTAAAGTATAGTCTGACTGAATGTACCTCAGAATCAATGCTGCTGTTCCCAAATAACTGAATGAACGGCTCATTGGAATACTGCTCCAAGTCTGCGTACATTCTCTTTGGGTTCTTGAGATACATGGCAATGCCAGAATTGCTGAAAGGCAATTCATCACTGACATTAAAGTTTTTCAACTTTAAATCTTTGATGTATTCAAGTATCTCAGCTCTCATCGCACTCTCTTCAAGTTAAACTGTCCTGGTGACTTCTCAGCACTGGTAATAGTACCTGTACCATCAAAATCGTACCAGTCACCTGCTGTAATGAGTTCGGCAAATAGGCTATCTGCTTTTGTAACATAGTAACCCATTTTTTGTCGCTCTGCATTATCTTCTGTACCAAAGTCAGCAATGCTGGGTAGAATAAACTCACCTAATGCTGTGTAAACACAGAGATCAGTAAAGTCATTTTCCCTGGCCTTGATGCGCTCTGGATCCAGTGCGGGAATATCAGCAACTGTGGAGATAGCGGCAGAGTCATTCTGTTTTACATAGTAACTCTGCCACCATTCACTGGCTCGCAACTTTGTGAGTATGCGCTCAGTTGCTCGGATGAGTTGAGGTTCAACAACATCTTCAGACAGGCTTTCATTGGTACCAAACAGTCTTGAATCACGGTTCAAGACATCCTGGTATTCAGCAAAACTTATTACAGTTGTTCCGTCATTAATGAAAGCCATCATTCACCCCAGATTAAGCTGCGTCTTTGATTAGAACACCACGAGCTGCGTCAACAACACCAACAGTAGCATGTAAGCTAGCAACAACATCGTTACCAACTGCTTCTGCACGACGAGCAATCTCAACATCAACATTCTTCTGCATAGCAATGCGAAGAGCGTCTTGACCGAAAATAGCAGCCTTGGCACCAGTTACACCAGTGTTAGTTGCGTTTAGGTATGAGCTAACGAAGAACTGTACACCAGCGATTGTACCGAAGTAACCGCTACGGAGAGCCTGACCCTGGAATAGATCACCACCAGCATAAGCCTGGCTACCAATTGCGCTCATTAGAGCAGCGTATGCGCCAGTACCAACAACACCGTATAGTTGGCCAGTTTCACCAGCACCACGGATTGTAGCAACAGCGGCGAAGATTTCTTCTAGGTCTAAGTCACCAGAAGTGATTTCTTGACCAGTCAAGCTACCCATTGCCTTGGCAACATCAGCGTCGAATGTTGAAGAAATCTTGTTACCTAATTGACGACCAATTTCAGTTGGATCGATAGCACCTAGGTCACGAACAACTGTACGAGCAGCGTACAAGTCGCAAACTAGATCAACAGATGAACCAGTAACAGCAACAGCAGCAACATCGCTGATTGCAGAGCTACCAGAACCCATGTTAGCAGCAGAACCACCAGAAATCTTAGGTACCTTTAGCAAGCCGTTAGGTGCGCTAACAACTGGAACTAATTGACCACCCAAGAATAGGGAACTTTCGTGAGCTGCAAAAACTGTAGCAGCTTTAACAGGAACTAGGATACCTTCGTTGCTGTATAATGAATTGTATGAATCGCTAAAAGCCATTTTATATCTCCTTTAAGTTGGCTTAAATCAGCCCTTTTGCTCGGGCTTCTTTATAAATTTGTCTATCTTGTGGACGAGTCATATCCAACTTTGAGATATCGATCTTGCCAGCACTGGGATTACCCGGCTGCACATTTGATCTGGTATTGGTTGTAGCAGGTGTCGATTGAACAAAATGAGGGTTTTGTTTTAAAAATTCGTTCACTAAATCATCTACTTGCAATGGTTCGCCAGCATCATTATATCTAACGGCACCTTTTGCATCCACTACCTCGACATCACCATCTGAATTAAGTCGAACACTATTTTGCAATAGTGTCTTAACCTGTTCTGCATTGACTGCACGATACTTGGCCGCTGCACTAAGCAAAGGTGTGTTCACTTTATATTCCGTGATAATCATATCTCGTTTTTGGATTTCCGCATCCTTTTTGCTAGCAAGATCCTGTAGGGTTTTTTCAAACTCACCACGCTTTAACTGTTGTTCCGTCTGGCGCTTGTTTGCTTCTTCACGAAGTGCTCTAAGTTCCTCGGGATCGCCCAAATCAGCATAGGGTTTAAGAAGTTTTTTCTCCAATGAGCCACGCATACGGGCCATCATGTTATCGACTTCTTCCTGACTATATGTCTTGCTTGCTTGTGCCTGATTTACACCTGTTGTCAGGTCCGCATCAGTTGCGGTTGTTGTATTGCCAATGTTTTGATCGGTCATTGTAAACCTCGCCTCCTTTTAGAGTGTTATAAAGTTATTTATAAACCAGTACTAAAGTCTATATAATAATAGGCTAATTTCCTGGTTTATTATTACTTCTTCTTAGTAAATTTTGCCTTGAGCTTCTTGGGTGCTGATTTTCTTGCAGTTGAAAGTGCAATAGCAACAGCCTGTTTTTGGCTCATTTGTGGATGCTTCTTCATCTCATAGCCAATATTACGACCAATGGTTTTTGCTGAGTATCCCTTTTTTAATGGCATAATTTAGTCCTAGTAAAATAAAAATTCTGGGCGACAAAAAATTCACATGCAGTACTTAAAGTTTCCTGCATGTTTTTATTCTTCTACCCACCCTTGTTCCATTAGCATCTTGACTTCTTCAAAAGAAGTTGCCCATACGCTCTCCCCAGTCTTGGGATTGAATAATTCTTTTGGCTCCTTAAAAGGCTCAACAGTATCCATTAGTGCAACTGTCCCATCCTGAAGGGTAACTGTCTCTGGCATAATAAGATCTGCCTCTTTGCCTAAAAACTCTATAATTTCACGGTCAATGACCATCAATGCTCTTGGATCTGTTGCTGCCTGTCGCGCCTTGACTAATTGATCAATCTCTTTTTGTGTGTCTCTCATGTTGAAGCTACCGGGATAATTAATCTCACCATCCCAGGTATACCCCATATATTCGCACCAGAGCTTCCATAATTGCTCTTCGGCTAATTCAATATTGTCTGCCTTTTCACTTAATCTGGCATTGAGCAATTGGAATTCTGTTTCCATGGCTACACCGCTGAGTGTCCTTGATTCAGTTGCTCTGACTGCACCAATATTGGCCATTTTATCAATGCTACTAATAGTATGCTGAATACTGGCCAAGATTTTATCTACACTGGCTCCACTAAATTCTAGAATATAAGGTTTAAGACCAGGGTCCATATTTTCAGGCATATGGATTAAACTACCTGCACCAATGCCTGCTTGTGTTTCCGGTGTTTTGACTAGTGAAGGATGACTGTCAAGTCTGATGCTCTGGTCAATTTCACTAGTTGCGTTGTAGATAAATCGTTGTGCATCTGCAATATCAGCAATGTCACTAACACCAATTCCTCGTACTGTTGAACGGCCGTTATAGCAAATAACTGCGGGAATTTTTCCCAGTCCATTAGGCTCAATAAAATCTTCATTAAGAACATTATCCTCTACATTAACAACCAGTGTACGAACAGTTTCAGGTGTCCATTCTTTAATAGTACGAACACTACCATTGGATTCTTCAAGATACTTAAAGTAGACTAGTTCATATCTACCACTAGGTTGACGACGCCATTGCCAATCTAGGACTACCATGGGAGTTAATAGGCTCACATAAGGTCTGACGCCCTGTGCCATTTCATCAGCACGGGTAGTGGCACCAATATCAGGTTTAGCCATGATAACCCAACAGTGTCCAAATACACTAGCCCAGGTGGC
>OGVI01000005.1_pt1 | contig 34137 bp, 49 predicted proteins | sample 1575701 | NCBI WGS metagenome assembly OGVI01 (sample SAMN07581551, study PRJEB24739) | freshwater metagenome | place: Singapore | collected 2015-04 | reverse complement strand
AAGGGATTAAGCTAACAGATATGTTAAGCCTGGCCACTCAAGGTTTGCAATATCAAAAAATGCAGGAGTTATATCCTGAGTTGATTGCCAAAGCAAAAGCCGAGGCTGAATCTACACAGCTTGATACACGCAAAAAACGTGAAACGATTGAGCCTGAAATTTTAAAGGTTAAGTCAGGCGCACAAAAAGACTTGTTTGGGACTTATGGCACTATTTTAGGTGGCTATATGAACGACCCACGTATTAAAAGTGGTGATCCTAAAAAGACTGTGCAGGCTTTGATTGAGGTTAAAAAGGCAGCTTTAAACGCAGGTATTCCTGAAGATTATCTTGAGGCTTTTGTTGCGCCAACAATGTCTATTGCTGCGCACAATCCTAAAGATTTGCCACAACACGCTTCTAACGTTATTCAATCAGGTATTGGTGCGCAAGGTCAGCAAAACCTACAAACTCCTCAATACACTACCAACGCTGCAGGCAATATTATTGGTATTAGACCTGGGTCAGGTCAAATCATTACTCCTAGCGGTAGTGGCGCACCTGCTGTTCAACCAAGCGTTCAAGGCGGTGGCGGTCAACCCGTTGTTACTCAGCCAGGAGTAAGCGCAAACCCATCAACTGCGGAGGCAGGCTTTGTCAATAAAGGCGCAGAAACTCTTGCTTTTGACAAAGATCTTACAATTAAGAACGCTGTTGGCGCAGGTGATCGTATTGCGGTATTCCAAAACATCAAGAAACTTGCACCTAGTGCCTTTACAGGAACTGGATCAGGTCGCAAAGAATTGGTGGCAGGTATTGCTGATGCAATTGGTATTAGTGCCTATGAGCTTGAAAAAGTGGCTACTGAGGAATTGTCTAAAAACAGCGCATTATTGCAATTAACAGGCGGTAACACAGACGCTGCACGTGCTATTGCTGAAATTGCCAACCCTAACAAGAAGATGAATGAAGCAACCATCAAAAAGGTTGCAAATCAAATGATTGGTATTGAGAACATGAAATTAGCCAAAGCTGAATATATGGCTGACGTAATGGATAACCCTAATGCTTATGGCAGAAAGTTAGCAATTTTTAATAAGTATGCGGACTTCAGATTATTCCAAGAAATGACACCTGATGATGTAGCCAAAATGAAGGCATCTATGTCAGAATCTGAAATTAAGAATATGTCTGAAAAGATTAAAAAAGCTAGAGAGCTAGGAATTATCAAATAATGACTACAGATACACTTGCGAACCTTTGGGATGCCTCAACAACCCCTGCAGGAAGCCCACAAGGGGCGCAGGTGGATTCTTTGGCTAATCTTTGGGATACCACTGCCCCATCAACCAAAAAAGAGGCTGTATCGCTTACTGACGGGGCAAAAGTAACCCCTGGTAACGTTGAGGCAGGCATGAAAGTATTTAGTCAGCTTTCGCCTGTTGCATCACGTTTGCCAACTAAAGATATTGGAAAGTCCGTCACATCGTTCTTGGATAGCACGATTGGTGGCATTTTGCCATTTGGCGCAAAGCAAATCGGTTACCTTTTTGGCAGAACTATTGGCGATAGCCCTGAAACTGCTGAAAAAATAAGCAATCGTTTGGCATCCATTGTGGATAAGCCATTCGGTAAGGCTTTTGGTGTTACTGACGATCCTGCCTACAAAAACGAGGCAACTGGTAAATTATTCCAATATATTGGTGAAAATATCAATAAAGGCTCAAAATTTATTGCTGATAAGACGGGTTTGCCTGCATCAGATATTGAGTGGATGGCTAACACCGTTTTGCCTAAAGTTATAGAAAAAGGCGCACCTTTGGCTGTTAAAGGCGGTGAAAAGGTTGTAGAGGCAGGTGGAAAGGTTAAAGCCGAGCTTGACGCTGCTAAAGCCCAACTTGAAGGCAAAACAGCCCCACAATTAAAACAACAGTTTGAGCATAAAGTAGCCCCTGAAACGGTCACACCTGAAGTTAAACCTGTTGAGGTTGTAACCCCTGAACAAGTGGTTGAGCCTGTTGTTAAGCAAGAACCTGTTGTTACTCAATTAAACGAACAATTCCAGGCTAAAACACCTGAAGTTGCCAAAGTTGTGGAAGATGTCACTACTCAAGGCGGTGAAGTAAATCCACAAGCGGTTGCTTTGCACGATAAGGCTTTATCTTTGCCTGTGCCTATTGAATTGACCAAAGGTCAGGCTTTGCAAGATCCTGTGATTATTTCAAGAGAGCGCAATGAGCGTGGAATCAAAGAACAGTTGTCACAACGATTTAACGAACAAAACAAAGCATTGCAAGAAAACGCAACAATTATTAAACAACAAGCTGCGCCTGACGTAAAAACAACAGATTACGTTGGCGATTCTCAAGTTTTAATTGATAACATTGGTGAACTTGCTAAAGCTAACGAAACTCGTATTGGTGAGGCTTATCAAAAGCTAAAAGATCAAGCAGGTGGCAAGTTCCCAATGGATGGTCAAACAGCGTCTAAACAAGTGCTTGAGCAACTAAAAGAGGCTGACCGTTTAGATTATTTGCCTGAAATTTACAAGAAAAAGCTAGAGGCTTATGCCAATGGCACTAAGCAAATGAACTTTAACTTGTTTGAAAACTTGCGTTCAGATTTGGCTGCCGATATGCGCAAAGCTGACCGAGCAGGTGACGGAGTTACTAAAAACGTGCTTTCACAGGTGCGTGATGGCTTAGAAACTATGGAACTTAAGGGTGATGCACAAAATCTCAAGAGTTTTGCTGACGATGCTCGTGCTGCGTTTAAAGCTGAAAAAGACCTAGAGGCATCAAACTCCTTATATGCCAAAGTTAAAGATGGCGCAGCAGACACTAAGAATTTTATTCCTGAAGTTGTGATTCGCTCTAAAAACAAAGATTTTGCTAAATCTATGGAATTGATTGCTGACAATCCTGTTGCACGTCAAAACCTAGCGTCGGGCACTTTGGATTGGATTATTAGAGATTCAACCGATGCAAGCGGTAATTTAAGCACAGCCAAGTTTAATAAACACATTGAGGCTTTGCGTTTAAATGGTCGTTTAGAGCCTATTTTTGGCGATCAGGCTGTCAATCTTATGAACTTGGTTGAAGTTGGTCGTGCTATTGAAGCTAGGCCACGTGGCGCATTTGTGAATGAATCTAACACAACAACTGCAGGCGCAGCTATGATTAAAGAACACGCACCTGCTCTTATCAAGAGCATTCCATATATTGGTGATGTTCTTGGTGTTGGCAAAGAAATGTTGGAAAAACGCAAAACAGCTAAAGAAGTCAAAGAAACTCTTGAGCCAGGCGCAGGTATTAAAGTAAAGCAGTCAGGCAAAAATAAACCGTCAGATTTTGGAATTAAACCTTAAGGAATAACTATGCCAGTCCTTTTATCACCTATTGGAAATGGAATCGCTTTTTTAGATGCAGAGGGAATACCTCTTGTTGGCGGTAAAATTTATACTTATCAAGCAGGTTCAAGCACTCCGCTAGACACTTATACCGATTACAACGGAACTATTGCCAACACAAACCCTATTATTTTGGGAACTGATGGTCGCTGTCCTGACGAAATTTGGTTAACTTATGGTTACAACTATAAATTTATTATTAAAGACGCTGATGACGTAACCATTCAAACTTTAGATAATTTATACGGTATTTTGCAAACTGCCCCTGAAAGCGCACCCGCAGTTCCAAGCGGTTGTATTCTTTTATGGTCAGGTGCATCAGGATCAATCCCAAGCGGATACTATCTTTGCGATGGTAATAATGGCACTCCTGACTTAAGAAATAGATTTTTAGTAGGCGCAGGTGATTCTTACTCTGTAAATCAAACAGGCGGTTCTGCAGATGCCATTGTTGTAACTCATACACATACAGCAACTTCAACTTCAGTTGTTACAGACCCAACTCACTATCATACATATCAAACAGGTTATAACACAGCACTTCCTACTTATGGCTCTAATGGTAACTTTGGCGGTGGAACTCCTGACGATACTTCATCTATTTATCATTCAAGTGCAGAATCTACTGGTGTAACTGTTGCAACAACCACAACTAACGCAAGCGCAGGCACAAGTGGCACAAATGCCAACTTGCCACCTTACTATGCTCTTTGCTACATCATGAAGGCTTAAGATGGAACAGTCTGCTTTAAATTGGGTATTTGGTGTGGCTAATATCATTTTGGGCGCAGCCCTTAAATGGATATATGACGCTCACAGAGATTTGCGCAAAGCTGATGAAAAATTAACTGAAAAAGTTAATAAAATTGAGGTTGTTGTTGCAGGTGAATACGTTAAACGTGAAGATTTTGACAAGGTTGCCAATATTTTATTTGCCAAACTAGATAAGATTTCTGAAAAATTAGATCAAAAGGCTGACAAATGACACCTCAAGAACAAATACAACTTATTGAAGCCCAACAATCTGCAAAAGACGTAGCAGGTAAAGCAATTGGCAAGCAAGGTTTGTTTTATATCACTTTGATTGTTGTTATTGGTGTTGGCGCAAGTCTTTTTTTAGATGAATCAAAAATTGCTGCGGTCATGGGTTTGCTTGGTTCTGCTTTGGTTGCTTTAATCTCAATGCTTAACGGTATTGCAGGCGCAACTCCAAAACAAGAAAAACCTGAGTTTGAAATCATGAAACAGTTGATTGAGCGTCTAGACCGTATGGCTGATCGTGACCCAATGAGTGTTGCTGTTGACGGTGAAAAAGTTGTCGTTCAAAAAGGCGAAAACCAAACGGTGATTGGCAAATGATACCTATTCCTGCCCTTATTGACGTTGGAATGAAGGTATTAGATAAATTTATACCTGATCCTGAAGCAAAAGCAAAAGCCCAGGCTGAGTTGCTAAAAATGCAACAAGATGGGCGCATAGCTGAATTAAACGCTGACAATATTGAGGCTCAAGAGCTTACCAAGCGTCAGCAGGCTGATATGGCAAGCGATTCTTGGTTGTCTAAAAATATCCGACCTGCCACCTTAATTTTCATACTTTTTGTATATACACTTTTTGGTATTGGCAGTGCTTTTGATTTTAACGTTCACAAGCCTTACGTTGAGCTTTTAGGTCAATGGGGTATGTTAATCATGAGCTTTTACTTTGGTGGTCGCACCTTAGAAAAAATCATGGATATGAAAACAAAAAAAGATGAATCTAAGTCCTAATTTCACCTTAGAAGAGGCCACTTTTAGCGAAACAGCAGTGCGCATGGGTATTGATAACAACCCAAGCCCTGAACAGCTAGAAAACATGAAAAAGACCGCAGAAGGCATGGAAAAGGTGCGAGCTTTGCTTGGCAAACCTATTCGTGTTAGTTCTTGGTTGCGTTTGCCTGCAGTTAATCAGGCGATTGGTGGTGCTGCCAAATCTAGCCACATGGATGGTTGGGCTGTGGATTTCACTTGCCCTAGCTTTGGTGATCCATATACCGTAGCCAAGGCTTTAAAAGAATCTGATATTCAAGTGGATCAAGTAATTCACGAGTTTGGTCGTTGGGTTCACGTATCTTTTGCGCCTGAACTAAGAGGTCAATTCCTGACCATATTTAAACCGCAAAACAAATATGTGCCAGGAATTTTAACTGCTGAAGAATACTCAAAGGTTGCTTAAAAACAACCAAAGGATAAAAGCAAAAAATAGCCAAGTGAAGAGGTGCATTAAAAAGTCTTTCACTTGGTCACCAACTTGTAAAGTTTGTATTCTTTTGATGGATGCCACTTATCAAGGATCACGTAGCCCTCACGTTTAAATTCGCCAACCCTGGTGGCTAGTTTCATAGTCCCTGCGTATTTCAACGCATCCAAAGGGCTAATCCACCCTTTTTTGAGGCAATCTAAAATCATTTGACGTTGCGTTTTCATATTAAAGCCCTCCTGTGCGGATAACCCAAACTGTTAATGGAATCACAAAAAAGCAGATGCCTAAAAAGATGCCTTTAAGAATATCAGCCATTGATTGCCTCCGCTAATTCAGATTCTAAAAATTCGTAGGTTGATTTGCTGATAAGGTTGGTGATGTCTTCATCTTTATGAAACACACCTTCTAAAAACACTTGTGTGCCAAATATCCCAACGCTTTCGTCACCGTCTTCTGTATAGTAGTGAAGCTGTATTTTGATGCCATCAAAATCGTAGTCATATATTTCCATCTTGCTCTCCTTGGTTTCACCGTTCTTATGAACGTGAACAAATATTAAGCTACCTTAAATAGCAAAGCAAGTCATTTGTGCAAATAAATTGAGTGTTGCAAAAAAGCAACAAAAAGAAGGCTACTCAGAGAGGGAGTCCTTTCGCCTTTAACGCTTCAAATATTATTCTTTAAGCGGTAGAACGCTAAAAGATGGGTAAAACATTCCCATGCCGATTTCAGAGAATCGGGGGGTATTTCGCATAACTTTACTTCATTTGTTGTGCCATTTACAAACACAATCGCTGCCCTGCAATCTTCTATTTTGTAGCCCATACCAACGCAGTAGGCTGCTAATTGCATTTCATGTTCGTGATATGGCTCAACCTTTGATAGATCTGTTTCTTTTGTCTTATAGTCCACAACAATATTAGGGGCTGATAGATCAACTTTACCGCCATACCCTAGCTCATGCGCAAAAGACTTCTCAGAGTTCCACAGTTGCGCACCAAACGCATCCTGAAGGGCTTTTTCCACGTTCTTGACATAAGGTGGCCACTCTTGCGATGGAATCTGCTCAAAATAGGACTCAATTACCCCATGAATGGCTGTGCCACGATCCGCAGCTTGCCTTGTTTGAGCTTTTGAATCCGCCATAACCCGTTCTAGCCAATCTTGCTCGGGTTCGCCTTCTTTGCGTGGCAATGTAAGCGCAGCCAATAAAACCTGCGTTTGCAACCACGTTTGTAAGCCTGGCTTTGCTGCCACACCTAAAATAGTTGTAACGCTTGGCACTAATCCTAGTTTGCGAGCATCACGCAAGGTTGTGGATCGCAGTCCTGTTTTGCCTTCAACGGTATAAGCTGTATCGCCTTTTTTTGTATACCAGTGACCTGATTCTGACGCTTGTTTAATTATCATTTTGAGTTGATTTCCATAGTAGAGCTTGCGTTGATATTGGTCCTGCCACCGCTATTCCAATCAATCACATAAAAAGGTGCTTTGTATGCATAACAACCATCAGACATTCTTTGACCGTTTGAGTTGGTTGAATAAACATAAAACTTTCCAGGTATATGCTCTTGTGTGTTCACATAGACACAATTAGAGTAGGTAAAAAATATATAACCGCCTGCGTTGTTTGGGGTATATCTAAACTCGTTGTCTGCTTGCGCAACTCCTGCAACCAAAAACAAACTAACTAATAATTTTTTCATTTTGACTCCATTTTGCAAGTAAATTGAGCTTTCGCTATTTCCATGGCTGATTTCATTGTTAATTGCGATTTTTTGCCGAGATTAAAGCCATGACCAAACATTAAAACCTGAGCAACAATAAAAGCAACGATCCACGCTGTTTTTTTGGCTGTGTTGCTCATCTTTGGGAATACCATATTGCGAATATGATTGCCAGGATTGCTAGTGCTAATAATCCGAATCCTGCCAAAATCGTTATAAGAATAGTTATCATTTATAAGGTGGGGCTACTCGCTGCACTGCGCTAAATGGTCGGTATCCCATGTTTGCAATCAGCATCCGCTTTCGCCCCGTAATTATTTAAAATGGCACGTCATCATCAATATCTGACAAAACTTTGTCAGGATTACCTGCTGCCACCGTTCCACGATATTCTGCGGATTCTTTGATGGTGTCTTGCAACCATTGTGGCAATGTGTCAAATTTAGCCTGATCAAAAGCGTTTAAGTCAAATATAAACGGTTCGTTGACACCCTTTGGCTCGCCTAGCTTTTTAATTGCTGCAGGCACAGGGCTTAAACCTTTGACGTTTGCGTATGTTTTACCGTTTGATGCCTTGTTATGGATCACGTTCAACATACAAAACTTGCCAAGCAACACCGTAATATCAAAGCCTTGTAATTCGTCAGCTGTGAATTCTTTGCCTCGCCAGGCTTGAATATCTTGACGTAAAGCAGACGTTTCAAAGAATGACCTTGTATATCGCTTGGTCACCATCAAAGGCTTGTTATCGTCAGTTGTTAAAGGGTTGCCTTCGTTATCTTCGCCATGCAATTCAAAGTTAAACATCAACTTGCGTTGCATTTTTTCTACACCTTCCCACATTGTTTTCTGTGTTCCGAGGTCAATAATGCGATATAAACGAGCCAAGTGGTTACCCACTGGCGCAATCTTAAAATCTTTGCTTTCCATAGCTTCTTCTTTAAGAATCATTTTGTTGCTCCAAAAATTGTGCCGAAATCCTTAAAAACATCTTTAAGAACTGTGCGTGGGTAAACTTTCAAACCGCAATGAAAGCGTAATGTGTCAATCTGTTCAAAAGTGGGAATAAGACCATCTTCAAGATCCTGAAAAATGGACTCTAGTTCACGTTCCATTTGTAGGCGGTCATTGTGTTGTGCTGCTTGCTCATCCATGATTTTTTCCTTAGTTTCACCGTCAAATTGACGTATAGATATATTAAGCTAAATTAAATAAAAGTGCAAGAACTTTGTAAAATATATATTTTTGGGTTATACTTAGCTTAATATGATACTTACACAGCCACAACTTATTGAGCTTTTAGGCGGAACTTCAGCGGTTTCTAGGATTTGCCAAGTAAGTCCGCCTGCGGTAACCCAATGGAAGGTCAAGGGTATACCCCAAGATAAACTTTATTTTTTGGCTGCCGAGCTTGAAAAGCAAAGCCATGGATTGGTGACCAGGAAGGAACTTTTCCCTGAAACTTGGCAGTTTGTATGGCCTGAGCTTGCTAACAAGGCGGTTCAGAGCTAAAGTTATGGGCATGGCTAGGGTGAATTCCCCGAAAAGCGTCTAGTCAACGCTTGCCTGCCCACCCTAATGACTACCTTTGACAAAGGAAAATATGAATTTTTACCCCTTCCATATCGGGGACTATATTTCCCACACAAGCCACCTCTCAAACGAGGAAGATTTGGCTTACAGGCGAATGATTGATCTTTATTATCTATCTGAGCAACCGTTTAACGACCGTTCAACCATAGCAAGAAAAATCAGGTCAAGCGTTGAAGTTGTGGACACTATATTGGCTGAGTTCTTTGAATTATTAGACGATCAGTGTTGGCATAACAAGCGAATAGACGAGGAAATTGCCAAATATCATGACCGTCTGAGCCAAGCTAGTCGGGCAGGTAAAGCATCTGCTGAAAAGCGGTTCAACAAGCGTTCAACGACCGTTCAACTAACCATGAACCAAGAACCATTAACCAAGAACCATATTATTGATGTCGCTAAAGCGACCAAAGCCAAGCGTTTAGATAAAGATCTTGTTTTGCCTGCAGATTGGGAGGCTTTTTGCAAAACCACAAGACCTGATTTGCAACCACAGGCGGTTTTTGACCAATTTAGGGATTATTGGATAGCCCAAGGCGGTCAAAAAGGCGCAAAGTTGGATTGGACTGCGACTTGGCGAAACTGGGTGCGCAACCAACGGGTTCAATCTTTAAAAACGCAGGATAAGCCTGCTGTGGCTTGGCATCAAACTCTTGGGGGTGTGATGGCTAAAGGCAAAGAACTTGGCATACAGCCCAATCCTGGCGAAACTGAAGGGCAGTATCGTGAACGTTTGATGAGGGCAGGCGCATGAAATACCACATATTTGATGAAAACAATGAAAAGATGCGGATAGTTTCTAGTCTTTGGGAGGCTAAACACATCACTGAGTTGCGCCAAGGTTGGACTTTTGTGCGTGTTAAACAACCAAAACCTGTTTATGAGGATGCGCCATTTTGAATTATTTAAGCGTTTGTTCAGGGGTTGAGGCTGCAACGGTAGCTTGGCATCACATGGGGTGGAATCCTGTCGGATTTTCCGAAATTGAGAAGTTTCCAAGCGAAGTATTAAAACATCATTATCCTGAAGTGCCTAACTTTGGCGATATGACTAAATTTAAGGAGTGGAATATAGATGGAACAGTTGGACTTCTGGTCGGAGGAACTCCCTGCCAATCATTCAGCGTTGCAGGTCTTAGAAAAGGTCTTGAAGACCCGAGGGGAAATCTTGCACTCACATATTGCGCCATTCTTGACCGATTTAGACCCAAGTGGTTCATTTGGGAAAACGTGCCAGGTGTCCTTAGTTCAAGCGAAGGACGGGATTTTGGCTCCTTCCTCGGGGCGGTGGCTCAACTCGGGTATGGGTTCGCTTACCGAGTGTTGGATGCTCAACACTTTGGAGTCGCACAAAGACGCAGAAGAGTGTTTGTTGTCGGACATATTGGAGGATGGGAACTTCCTGCAAAAGTATTATTTGAGTCCGAAAGCCTGTCAGGGAATCCTGAACAGGGCGCAAAAACGAGGAAAGACATTGCCCGATGCCTTACGACAGGCGTTGGAACACGTCTCGATGGAGAGACAGACACATTTATAACTTATGCTGCCGACACATTCCCTACGCTTTTAAGTTCCGCAGCAGGAGTTAGTCGCACAGGAAATGAAAACACCGAAGACAGTCAATATGTGGCCCATGCTTTTAAAATAAGAGGTGGATGCGAAGGCGGTGGCAAAGGTTATCTTGGAGCAGATGAGTCGGCTTTTACTTTATCAACGCATCAAGATCAACAAATATTTCACAAAATGGCGGTGCGCAGATTGACTCCTGTTGAATGCGAAAGGTTGCAAGGTTTTCCTGATAACTATACAAATATTAAAAATAACTGCCCTGATGGCCCAAGATACAAAGCTATGGGAAACAGCATGGCAGTTCCTGTTATGAGGTGGATTGGTGAAAGGATTAATGAATACGAACAGCGAGGAGTGGAGGCATGAATGCGAAGTTCGGGCTGTTGCAAATATGCCTTTGCAAAAAAGACGTGAGTTTTTGGCTGATGTGCAAGAAAAACGTGGGCTTGATGCTCGTTTAAAACTGCAGGAAGGATTGACTAAATTATGGAAAACAAAGAATACGACCCAAATGACGCTGTAGACTATATTTACAAAAATGCCCCTGCTTATGCCCAGGCTAAAGGCAGGCTTGCCGAACTTGATGCGTATAAATCCTCGCTCAAAGCAATTAAGATGAAGCAATCAAGCGAACAAACGGTCACAGCACAAGAACGTGAGGCTTATGCTAGCCCTGAATATCAGGATCTTTGCAAAGCTATAGGTCTAGCCACCGAGCAGGCTGAAGCATTAAGATGGAAACTAATTGCAGCACAAATGCGCCACGAAACTTGGAAAGTGGAGCAAGCCAATCAACGAGCCTTTGAAAAGATGATTAAATGAACGAAACACTAAAAAAAGCCATAAATTTTGCTGTAAATAACCCGTCATATATAGATTATGCTGAAATATATACAGAACTTAAGCACACGCTTAAGGAATACCACGAGGCAACGTTAAAGCGTGATTGGGATAAAGCCTACGATTTAAGCATTACTTTGGTGGATCTTAGCCACGATTTAGAAGATGCTGCGCAAAGAATGCTTTATGACCAAAAGTGAAAAAGAACACTACGACAGAGTTGCAAGACTTGGATGCGTCTTGTGTTATCACTTGGGCTACGGAGAGTCACCCTGCGAAATCCACCACATTAGACGCTTTGGCGGTAAAAGAGATAATGCACCTGTTATCGGATTATGTCCTGAACACCACCGAGGAAATACAGGTGTTCATGGTCTTGGACATAAAGGGTTTGCAAAACATCATCAAATTGGAGAGGAAGAACTCCTCAAAATAACGGAGAGATTGCTTGCTAGTTCTTAACCTACCCTACCCACCTTCCATTAATAGCTATTGGCGAGCTAATGGTCATAGACGCTTTATATCAAAGGAAGGGATGCTTTTTAGGGAACGGGTTGCCGAATATATAACCGACTATAAAGTTCCGCACCTGGGCGGTTCTGTGCGCTTACAGATGGAAATAGTGCTATATCCTCGTGACCGCAGGATGCAAGACATAGATAATCGGGTCAAAGCATTATGGGATGCATTAGAGGGTTGGGTATATGAGAACGACTCTCAAATAGACGTTTTAATTGTAAAAAGAGGCGAAATCCGCAAAGGCGGTGGATGCTTGGTAATGATAGAAGAGATTGATGCTGAACCACGACAAGAATAATGGCGATCACACAAGACAAGAGTGCGAAAGTTGCAAACAAAAGAAACCCAAAGAATATGGTAGATATTGGGTTTTTAATAAAGGTTTGAATCAAAAATGGCTTTGCGCTAGTTGTTATGAAAAGCGGAATAGGCGATAATTATTAAAACTTTAAGGGGCAACCATGAGCCATAAAGACACAGCAGGTTTTATTTTGACGTTGTTGCATAGTGCAACAGTTACGCATATTCAGCACTTCCAAGCTAAAGGCGAGGGCAGTTTTGCACGTCACATGGCTCTTGGCACATATTACGATGAAGTGGTTGAGCTTATTGACACTTTCACCGAGGCTTATCAAGGCAAATATGAGCTGATTGAGGAATATCCTGAAGAATACGATTTCACCAAAGATCCGCTAGATTACTTGGAATATATGCAAGACTATGTGGCCACTAAGCGTAAGAAATTGCCACAAGATTCTGAGTTGCAGAATATCGTTGATGAGATTGCTGATTTAATCAATTCAACTGTTTACAAGCTAAAATATCTCAAATAGAATCACCTTATTCACAAGGAGTAATCATGGCAGAAAAAGGCAAAGCACCAGTGGCAGGCACACCGCAAGGTCAAGCCAAAGCAGCTGCACAATTTAGAGCTAAAAATACTTTTAAAGATTATTCAAAGGCTCGTGAAGTTGAAAGAATGAAAGAAGATGAGTTGCAAGCCCATCGTGAACGTGAGGCTCGTAAACATTTAACTGAAAGCGAAAACGTAAATATTGATCGTATTCGTGCTTTAATGCAAAAAGAGCGTGATTTGCGCCAACAAATGCAAGGTCGTTATGAAGGTGACACTGGCGATATGAACAGTGGCAAAACTGCAGGCGATATTTATACTCACAGTCGTAAACGTTAACGAAAGGTAATTATCATGGGTAAGATGGATGGAATGATGGGTCCTAAAAGCACAACTGGCGCAAAAGCCCCAACAGCTGCTGCTTCTAGCGACAAAACAGGTGAGCGCAGAGCTGCTATTAAAGGCGGTGTTGCGATGGGTAAACAAGATGCGACAGGATCAGATAAACAGTTTGACACTGGTCGCACTCCTGGAATCTGCTACGAACACAAACGTGGTTGTTGCTAAATAAAACGAAGCCCCTAGATAGCGTTAACTGTCTAAGGGCTTCTAACCAAGAAACTGTGAAGGAGTTTTATGGCTGACTTAGATTCTAGAGAAACCTGCAATTCTTGTAAATTTTTTATTAATTCAGGTTTCATGGGTGTTTGCAAAAGATACCCTGACACAAAAAATAAGCACGAAACTGAATGGTGCGGAGAGTTTATTTTCAAAAAATCCGCACAAGTCGTTGATTCTATGGTTATTTCTTTAGTCCAAGAGCCTGCTCCTGAAACACCAAAAAAACAGGGTAGACCAAGAAAGGCTAAAAATGAATCTTAAACCGATGCACGACAAAATCGTGGTTAGACCATATATTCGGGTCAAATCACAAATCTTAGAAGTAATCATGGATGAGAAAGACAACATGGGAACTGTTGTCGCTGTTGGTCCAGGCAAAAAACTGCCCAACGGTAAACGTGAAGTGATGCCACTTAATGTTGGTGATTTTGTGCGTTTTGGCACAATGGGAACTGACGAATACCTTAAATACCAAGAATATTTTGAGAACGGTGAGCGTTTTCTGATTATGTCTTGGCAAGACGTGTGTTTCATATCTGATGCCGAGGAGTATAAGAATGCCTAGCAAAAAACACGATAAACCGATTGCAAAGACCACCAAAGGCAAAGACCGCAACTTTTTGCCAACGGATCAAGGCGCAGGAATGACCGCCAAAGGTCGTGCTGAATACAACCGCAAAAACAACGCAAACCTGAAAGCCCCTGCCCCAAACCCAAAAACTGAGGCGGATAAGGGTAGAAAAGCATCATTTTGCGCAAGAATGGAAGGTGTTGTTAAGAATGCCAAAGGTCCTGCGGAACGCGCCAAAGCTAGTCTTAAACGTTGGAATTGCAAATGATTGCTTGGCTCAAGAGCTTATTTAAGCCAAAAAAGCAGTTTAAGTCTATTTTTCCGATAGATGCACCTATTCCAGGTGTGACTCAAGAAAAGCCTAAAAAAAGACCTAGACTTTATAAGCAAGCAACCGTTGTGACCACTGGTGAATTACCAAAAGCAAAGGAAAAGAAAATGCCCCTTAAAAAATCCACCACACAGAAAGCATTAAAGAGTAACATTAAGGCAGAAGTAAAAGCAGGGAAACCTGTAAAACAAGCAGTGGCAATCGCTTATTCAGTTAAGCGTGAGGCACAAAAGAAAGGTAAAAAATGAATATCAAACTTGAGCTAACCATTGATCAAATTAATGTGGTTTTGGCAGGTTTGGGAAAATTGCCCTATGAAGCAGTAGCACCTGTTGTCGCTACGATTCACCAACAAGCAATCGCATCCCAGGCTGAACAAACCGCAGGGGATACAGATGCAAATCAAACAAGTTAATGTCACAGAGCTAATCCCTTACGCTAAAAACAGCCGAACCCACTCCGATGCGCAAATTGCGCAAATAGCTGCGAGCATTAAAGAGTTTGGTTGGACTAATCCCATTCTTGTGGATGGCGAAAAAGGTGTGATTGCAGGTCATGGTCGTTTAATGGCTGCCCGTAAGCTCGGCATGGATAAAGTCCCTGTCATTGAGCTTAAGGATATGACCGAAACCCAAAAGAAAGCCTACATTATTGCCGACAACCAACTTGCTATGAATGGTGGGTGGGATACTGGTCTTTTGATGGTTGAGCTTACAGAATTGGGCGAAGAAGGCTTTGACCTTGAGCTTTTGGGCTTTGATAGCAAAGAACTCAGTAAATTGCTTGAGCCTGACCAAATAGAAGGCAACACAGATCCTGACGAAGTGCCACCTTTGCCTGTTGAGCCAAAAACAAAGCGTGGGGACATCTATCAGCTTGGCAATCACCGTTTGATGTGTGGCGATAGCACAAGCATAGATGACGTGGAAAAATTGATGGGTGGCGCAAAAGCCGACATGATTTTCACAGATCCGCCATGGAACGTGAACTACGGTGCTGTTGATAAAAACAATGCCATGGGATACAAGCCACGCACGATTATGAACGACCACATGGATGAAGACGCTTGGGATAAGTTTATTTCAGACGTTTGCACATCCCTTTTTATGGCATCAAAGCCTGGCTGTCCGATTTATGTGGTGATGTCCGCCCAAGAGTGGCCAGTCATTGATTATTGGCTAAGAACAGTCGGATTCCATTGGTCAAGCACCATTATTTGGGCTAAAGATACTCTTGTTTTATCACGCAAGGACTATCACACCCAATATGAACCTATTTGGTATGGGTGGAACGAATCAGCTGCCCGAATCTGCGAAGTTGAGGACAGAAAGCAATCTGACCTGTGGGATGTTGCTCGCCCAAAGAAATCAGAACTACACCCAACCACGAAACCTGTTGAGCTTATTGAAAAAGCTGTAAAAAACAGTTCATACGCAAAAGCCAACGTTTTAGACCTTTTTGGTGGATCAGGTAGCACGATGATGGGCTGTGAAAAAACAGGTAGACATAACTTCTCTATGGAACTAGATCCTAAGTATTGTGATGTCATCGTCAAGCGTTGGGAAGAGTTCACAGGAAAAGAGGCTGTTCTCTTAGAAAACAATAACTTAGCAGTTAAGTCAGCTTAATGGTTTTACCTCAATAAAATGGCTAACATAAATAACGCACATATACCGACAGAAGTGACCAAGGCGCAAGTTGAATCTGCGTCAGGTCTTGGTCTGCCACACGAACAGATTGCTGCCTTGATTGGGATCAGCGATGTGACCTTGAGAAAGCACTATAAAGTTGAGTTGGCGGTTGGAAAGGCTAAAGCATCAGCCAAGATTGCTCAGACTTTGTTTAACAAGGCTGTAAAAGGGGACACAACCGCAGGTATTTGGTGGACCAAGGCTCAGATGGGATGGTCTGAAAAAACGCAACACGAGATCACTGGTGCAGGCGGTGAGCCTTTTGACGTTCAGATTACCTTTGTAAAACCTGGCGAACTGCCAAAAGTAGTCAATGAGTGATGAAATAGAGCATTCACCGCTAGAAGTTACCCCTGAACAGCACCAACAAATCAGGGCTAATCTAGCAAAAGTTGAGTTCCCTGCCAAACTTGAGTGCCTTTTTTACCCTGAAAAAAGCAGGTATCGCATTCTTTGGGGTGGTCGTGGCGGATCTAAGTCTTGGAATATTGCCAGGGCTTTGCTAATTAAAGCCTATAAAAAGCCCCTAAGAATCCTTTGCGCACGTGAATTTCAGACTTCTATCAGGGATTCTGTGCATAAATTGCTGTCAGATCAGATAGAGGCGATGGGAATGTTGCCTTTCTTTGAGATTACGCAGAACTCAATCCGAGCCTATAACGGGTCAGAATTCAGCTTTGTTGGTCTAAAAAACAACGTAGCCAACGTCAAATCATACGAAGGTGTTGATATTTGTTGGGTAGAAGAGGCTCAATCTGTGTCCCGTATGTCTTGGGATGTGTTAATCCCGACCATTCGTAAGGAAGATTCAGAAATATGGGTATCTTTTAACCCTGAACTTGAAACTGACGAAACTTACCAACGATTCGTTATCAACCCACCTGCCGATGGTGTGGTGCAAAAGATTAACTGGTCTGATAACCCATGGTTTCCTGAAACCCTGCGCAAAGAGAAAGATGCTCTTAAAGACAGGGATATTGAAGCCTACAACACAGTTTGGGAAGGCTTATGCCGACAAACGGTTGATGGTGCTATTTTTGCCAAAGAAATGCAAATGGCAGAGCTTGAGAATCGGATCACAAGAGTGCCTTATGATGAAACCAAACCTGTTCACGCAATCTTTGACTTGGGTTGGGCTGATCATACTGCGGTGTGGTTCTTGCAATTTATTGGAATGGAAACACGCTTAATCCGATATATTGAAGGCAATCAAACCACGATGTCCGCTTGGTTGGCTAAGTTGCAAACTTTTGGATATATCTATGACACGCTTTGGTTGCCACACGATGCTCAAAGCAAAAACATAGCATCCAACGGTAGAAGTATTGAAGATATTGTTAGGAACGCAGGATTTAAGACAAGAGTGTTGCCAAGAGTGCCTGTGGTTGATTCCATCAACGCAGCACGAACTATCTTTAGAAACTGTTATTTTGATAGAGAAAATTGTCACCAAGGTTTACAATGCTTACGTCACTATCGGTATGAGGTTGATCCTGAAACAAAAATGTTTAGTAAAAATCCATTACACGACATATACTCTCATGGTGCAGACGCATTCCGATATATTGGTTTAATGATTAACGAGCCACGTAAGGTTAAGCCTCAAAAAGCTACTTTTATGCCTGGCGCAAGTTGGATGGGATAAAAAATGTCAAATTATCAAGGTGGTGACAACGATCCACGTATTGAAGATGCAATGGCTTTCTTACGGTTGGCAAGCGAGGCTGACACCAACAATCGCAACGAGGCTATGGAAGACTTAAAGTTCGCAGCAGGCGAACAGTGGCCAGTAGAAATCCAAAACAGCAGAACTTTAGAGGCTCGCCCTTGTTTAACTATTAACAAGATTGATCCTTATATCCGCCAAGTTACTAATAATATTCGCCAACAAAGACCACGCATTAAAGCGCATGGCATGAACAATCAAGCTGATGAGAAGTTGGCTCAAATCGTTACAGGCATCACCCGTCACGTTGAAGTGAATTCCGATGCAGACCAAGCCTATGACACAGCGGTAGACTTTGCGGTGCGTATGGGTTGGGGTTATTGGCGAATCACTACTGAATATGCGTCAGACGATAGCTTTAACCAAGAAATCTTTATTCGTCAGATTGTTAACCCATTCACAGTCTATTTTGATCCAAACAGCGTGATGCCTGATGGTTCAGACGCTGAGAAGTGTTTAGTTACCGAAGTTATCCCAAAAGCGGTGTTCCGCAGTTTATATCCTGGCAGAGATGATGGCACAGGCTTTAGCTTGCGTGGCACAGGCGATACCAACGCAGAATGGGTGATGAAAGAGGACATCCGCATCGCTGAATATTTCTATACGGTGCGTGAAAAGGCTGATTTATACCTATTGTCAGACGGTTCTACCGCTTTTGCTGATGACAAAGATTTCTTTGCACGTCTTGAAGCTCAAGGTTTGACCGTTGTTGACAAGCGTTCTGCCATCAAAAAGACGATTAAATGGTGCAAAGTTACCGCCATGGAAGTCTTGGAAGAAGGTGTTTGGGCAGGCAAATATATCCCAATCGTTCCTGTATATGGTCAACAGCTTATCGTTGATGCCAAGCGTAAGAAGTTTGGCTTGGTTCGTATGGCTAAAGATCCACAGCGTATGTATAACTTTTGGCAAACAGCGTTCACAGAATCTGTGGCACTTGCACCAAAAGCCAAGTGGCTTATCGCTGAAGGTCAAGACGAAGGTCACGAAATGGAGTGGGCTAACGCTAACATCAAGTCCGCTCCTGTTTTGCGATACAAACAGAAGGATATTGAAGGGCAACCTGCGCCTCCACCGCAACGTTTACAGCCTGAACCACCTCCTGCAGGGGTAATCAGTGCTAGTGCTGCCATTAATCAAGACTTGATGGCTGTATTGGGCATTTATGACCCATCACAGTTGGATCAAGGCAATATCAGTGGCAAGGCAATCAACGGTCAACAGCAACAAGCTGACCTTTCAAACTTCCATTTTTACGACAACCTTACACGTTCTATTCGTTGGACAGGCAAGATTATCTTGGATTTGATTCCAAAGATTTACGATGCAGAGCGTGTGATGCGTATCATTGGTGAAGACGGTAAGCCTGAAATCATCACAATCAACCAACGCACAACTAATGAACTTGGGGTAGAAACAGTTCTAAATGACGTAACAATCGGTCAATATGACGTGGTTATGGAAACAGGTCCTGGCTTTAACTCCAAGCGTCAAGAGGCTGTTGCATCAATGATGCCTTTATTGGCAGGCAATCAAGAGTTGTTTAACTTGGCAGGTGACTTGGTGTTCCGCAATATGGACTTCCCAGGCGCAGATATTATTGCGGATCGCCTAGCTGCGGTTAATCCATTGGCTCAAATCAATGAGAAGTCTGATATTCCACCGCAAGCGCAGATGGAATTGGCGCAAGCTAAGAAAACTATTGATGAATTGACCCAACAAATGCAAGCATTGGGCTTGGATATGAAGTATGGCTTGTCTGTAACTCAGCTTAAAGAGACAGAATCCACTAAGCGCAAACTTATGGATGTCACTGGCAGAGCGCATAATACTGAAACGATGGCTGAAGTTAAGGTCAACGATCAAAATACTCGTGCTGTTACAAGCCAAAACAAGACAGAGATTGATGCGATTGTTAAGCTACTTTTACAGCGTATGGACACCAAAGAGCTTATTGCTGAGATTGAGCGTCTAAACGCAGAGCAAGCAGGATATGCACAAACTGCTGTGTCTGACATTGACGATGACCAAAATACATTTATGAATAATCAACAATAATTGTAAAAATTTATTTTTAGTATTAAGATAGCTTTAAACCTACCTGTGGGTTACACAGGGTTTATTCTTGGAGTATTCCATGTCAACTGTAGTAACAAGTGAAAATTTAGCCGAATTTAATGCTCAAAAGTTGGGTTTAGCTGTTGATGCCGAACCTGTTGTGGCTGACGAAACTACCGAAGAGGTCGTGAGTGCAGAGCCGACAGACGCTGTAGAAGAACAGAGTGAACCACAAGCAGAAGAGAAGGCAGTAACAGAAGAACGAAAGCCCAACCCCAAGTTGGAAAAACGTTTTTCTGAGTTAACTAAGCAACGTGAATTGGCTCGTCAGGAAGCTGAACGAGAGCGTCAAAGAGCAGCGGACTTAGAAAAGCGTATTGCGGATCTTGAGAAAACCTCAGGCAAGGCTCAGAGCTTTGAAGAGGTGGATGCAGAGCCACAACCACATCAATTTGACGATGCGTTTGAGTATGCGAAAGCACTTAGCGAATGGTCGGTTGAAAATGCTTTAAAACAGCAAGAAAAGCAAAAGGCAGAGGCTAAACTTGCCGAAGAGCGTCAAGCGCAGTTACAGGCTTGGGCTAAACGGATAGAAGAGGCTAAAGCTGAATTGCCTGATTATGAAGAGATGATTGAGTCTGCTGAAGTTAGCGTAAGCGACCAAGTGCGTGATGCAATCATTGAAAGTGATGTTGGACCAAGAATCCTTTATCACTTGGCTGAAAATCCTGAGTTTGCCGAGCAATTGGCTACTTTTTCTACTGCTAAAGCGTTGCGTGAAATTGGGAAGTTGGAAGCAAGGTTTGAGAAAAAAGACGAAAGTCCTAAATCAACCCCTAGTAAAGCTGTTGCGACAAAATCTAAAGCACCTGCACCGATTAACCCTTTGAGGGCTACTTCTTCTGCAGCTGATATGCCGATTGGTTCTGATGGTCAGTTCCATGGCACATATCAACAGTGGAAAGAGGCTCGCAAAGCAGGGAAGATTAGGTAAAGGTAAAAACTTAACTTTTTTGTAAGGAAACAAAATGTCTAACAATTTACTAACGATCTCTAAGATCACCAACGAAGCGTTGATGGTTTTAGAAAACGAATTAACTTTCACTTCTGAAGTAGACCGTAACTATGACGATCAATTCGCTGTTGTTGGCGCAAAAATCGGTAACACAGTAAACGTTCGTAGACCTGGTCGCTTCATCGGAACAACTGGTCCTGCTCTTAACGTTGAAGATTTCAATGAAACTTCTGTGCCTGTAACTTTGTCAACACAGTTCCACGTTGACACACAGTTCACAACACAAGATTTGGCATTGTCTTTGGATATGTTCTCTGATCGTGTTCTTAAACCTGCAGTTGCAGCAATCGCCAACAAGATTGACTATGATGGTTTGTCAACAGCTGCTTCAAACACAGCTAACATCGTAGGCACTCCAGGCACTCCTCCAAGTGGTCTAATCACTTACTTGACAGCAGGCGCATACCTTGACGCTGAAGGCGCACCACGTGATGGTCGTAGATCATGTATCGTTGAGCCATTCACAGGCGCAACTATCGTTGACAGCTTGAAAGGTTTATTCGTTCCTTCTGATGTTATTGGCGATCAATACCGTAAAGGTTTGATGGGTCGTGACTCAGCAGGTATGAACTGGAAGATGGACCAAAACGTTATTTCTCACACTTTTGGCTCATTTGCAGGCACTGCAGTTTGCAACACATCAACAGCTACAGGCTTCTTGACAAGCGGTTGGGCATCAACATCAACAATCAGCATCACTTCTACAGGCGCAGTTAGCTTGAAAGCAGGTGACGTTATTACTATTGATGGCGTTTATGCAGTTAACCCACAAAACCGTCAGGCTTATGGCTCTAACAAGCTACGCAACTTTGTTGTTACTGCTGCTGCTTCAGGCACAGGCGCAACGTTTAACGTAACTGTATCTCCTGCTGTTATTACTGCAGGTCAGTTCCAAAACGTGTCTATTCCTTCAGCAGGTTCTTCAGCTGTTAACTTCTACAACAAGACAGGCGCAGTATCACCACAGAACATCGTTATGCACCGCAATGCATTTACTTTGGCAGTGGCTGACCTTGAGTTGCCTGAAGGTGTGCATTTCGCAGGTCGTGCGTCTGATAAAGACATCGGTTTGTCAATGCGTGTTGTGCGTCAATACACAATCAACAACGACTCAATCCCGACTCGTTTAGACGTGTTGTATGGATGGGCTCCTTTGTATCCTGAATTATCTTGCCGAGTTGCAGCTTAATTTAACTAATTTAATTGAAAGGAACACAAAATGTCTAATCCAGGTCCAGCAAGCACCCAAACCCCTGTTTATTTACTTAATGGTAACGCTGCAGATGGCGCACTAGTAGGTAGCTCAGGCGGTAAAGTAGGCTTTTATGGTGAAACTCCTGTAGTTCAAGCAGGTGCAATCACTACATTGTCTGCAGGTCCAACTACTGCTGAAACAGTAGCTGCGGTTAACGCAATCATCGTAGCGTTGCAAAACGTTGGTTTGACTGCTTAATCCATGTTGTAAAACAAGCCCCACCCCTAAAAAGGTGGGGTTTTTTCTTTTGTGAAGGAAAAGAATGAAAAAAGTAATGATTGCAATCCCTGCATATACAGGTGTGGTTCACATGGGAACGATGCGTTCTTTGATGACAGATTTAATTGGTTTAATCAAGCGTGGCGATCAGTTCACCTTGGTTGACGATATTGGCAACGCTTTAATTGCGGACTGCCGAGGCATTATTGCTACTAAGTTTTACCATTCTGACTGCGATGAGCTTATTTTTATAGATTCAGACGTAGCTTGGGAAGAAGGTGCTTTGCTTAAATTGATAGATTATCCCGTTGATTTATGCGCAGGCATCTATCCAACACGCACCGAACCCATCAAATACTGCGTTCATTGGTTGCAAGACCGTAAACAGCTATGGGCTGATCCAAACACAGGTCTTTTAGAAGTTGAGGCTGTTCCGACAGGATTTATGAAAATCAGTCGCAACTGCATCACTAAAATGATAGAGGCTTATCCACAGCAATATTATTCCGATGCAACTGATGACAATCTTTACTGGCCACTCTTTGAGCATTACGTGGATCAAGAGAAAGGTTGGAAATATGGCGAGGATTATTCGTTCTGTTATAAATGGCGCAAGATTGACGGACAAGTGTGGGTTGACCCTGAATTAACTATGGGGCATATTGGCAATAAATTATTTGAAGGAAATTTGGGAAAATTCCTAAAAAGTAGGATAATCAACTCGTAACTTTTAGCTAAAGGACACATCATGTCAAACACAGTAGTCTTAAGACCCGTTGGTCAAACAGTTGCCATCGGTCTAACATCCACTTCTTCCACAGCAGTTACCGTCAAAGCCAATAAAACAAACGATCAGTGCAATTATGCTGCGTTTTTAAATCCTGGCTCAAAAGGCTGTTCAGTTGCTATTGCACCGTCAAGCGCACCTGCTGCGGTAATTCCTGTTGCAGGCACACCTGCTGATTTTTATTTACCACCTTTAATGACTCAGCCGATTGTTTTGGCAGTTCCTGCAAATCAGTTCTCAGTAACAGGTATTTGCGCAACTTTAGAAACAACAACAATCTATGTAACACCTGTTGGCGATCAGTCTTAAACCGTAACCTGTAGGGCTAATAATGTCTAACGATACCGCAAAAACCATCACGACCAACATAGTGCCTGTTCAAGGCATATTTGAGCCTGCGCCTACGTTTGCGTTGGTTTCTTTAATTGGTCCTGCAGGAACACCTTTTTATCCGACTATTGATCCTGACCAATCAGGGCTAAATATCACTAACAGCACAATCAATAGCACAACTATTGGCTTAACAACCCCTGCAGCTGCTCAATTTAGCGTTGTAACCTTGCCAAATGCCCCAACTGCCTCAACAGACGCAGTAAATAAGGTCTATGTGGATAACTTTGTGGCAGGTATTTCTTGGAAAGAGCCTGTTTTAGTTGCCACAACTGCAAATATTACGCTTTCAGGCGCACAAACGATTGACAGCGTGGCTGTTGTTGCAGGTGACAGAGTTCTTGTTAAAAACCAATCAACTGCTGCCGATAACGGTATTTATGTGGTTGCTTCAGGTTCTTGGACTCGTGCTGTGGGTGCTGACGATTACGCAGAATACGAAGGTGCGGTTGTATTCGTTATTTCAGGAACAGGTAACGCAGGCACAACTTGGTATTGCTCTGCACAACCTGGCGGAACTTTGGGTGTTACAGCCCTAAATTGGTTCAGTCTATCAATTTCGCTAACTTATACCGCAGGAACAGGGTTAACCCTCACAGGCACTCAATTTAGCATTACCAACACAACTGTTACCGCAGGTGCATACGGTGGCGCAAGTAAGACCTTGATTGGCACAGTAAACGCACAAGGACAGCTCACAGCTTTATCAGAAACCGCCATAGCGATTGCAAACACTCAGGTTAGTGGGTTAGGCACTATGTCCACCCAAAATGCCAACAGCGTGGCTGTAACAGGCGGATCTATTGATGGCACAACGATTGGTAGCTCAACTGCATCAACGGTTCGTGGCACAACAATCACCGCAACAACTCAATTTGATGGTCCAGGCACAGGATTAAGTGGAACTGCGTCAAGCCTTTCTATTGGCGGAAACGCAGGAACTGTGACAAACGGTGTTTATACAACCGACACAGGAACGGTCACAAATACGATGTTGGCAGGCTCAATTGCTAACAATAAATTGGCTAATTCAAGCATTACGATTAACGGAAATACCGTATCTTTGGGCGGATCAACAACTGTAACTGCTCAGAATCCTTATGCTTTAACGATTGGCACTGGTTTAAGCGGAACTTCTTATGATGGATCTGCTGCGGTAACTATTGCTAATACGGGTGTTTTAAGTATTGCAGGCACAGCCAACCAAATCACAGCGTCTGCAAGCACTGGTGCAATTACTTTAAGCCTTCCTGCAACTATTAACGTTAATACTTCAGGTAATGCTGCAACTGCAACAAGCGCAACAAGTGCAACAAGTGCAACGACAGCCACTAATATTACAGGTGGCGCAAGCGGATCTTTGCCATATCAGACAGGTTCAGGCGCAACTTCTTTGTTGGCTATTGGCTCAACAGGTCAAGTTCTTAAAGTTGTTGGTGGATTGCCTGCATGGTCAAGCGATAGTTCAGGCGTAACAGTTGTAGACGATACAACTACAAATGCTAGTTACTATCCATTATTGGCTAATGCAACAAGTGGCAACATAACAACTGAATATGTAAGTTCTACAAAGCTAGTATTTAATCCATCTACTGGTGCTTTAGGTCTTGGAGTTACTCCTAGTGCTTGGTCTATTTCACCTGCTTTACAAATTTCAAGAGCAGCAATATACGGGTCTTCAAGCCAATCAATTTTTGCAAGCAATTGGTATTATGGTAGTGGTGACAAATATATTGGTAATGGCTACGCAACTTTATATCAACAAGTAAATGGTCAGCACCAATGGCAAACGGCTGCATCAGGCACAGCAGGAAACGCTATTACTTTCACCCAAGCAATGACACTAGATGCTAGTGGGAATTTGGGTATTGGTACAAGTAGTCCTGGGTATAAGTTAGATATATATGGAGCATCACTTCCAGAAATGAGAATTCGGGATGCAACTGTTACTTTTCAAACTTATACAGACGGCAGTAGTGCTGCTGTTCTTGGTACTGTTGGTAGTCATGCACTTGTAATGCGAACTAATGCAGTAGAGCGTATGCGTATTGATAGTTCTGGTAATGTGGGTATTGGAACAAGTAGTCCTGCTTTTCCATTAGATGTTTCTAAATCTGGTGGGGCTGCGATTAGACTTGGTCAAGGCTTTAATCTTTACAATAGTGATAACACCAACAACTACTATATGTATAACTCTGGCTCAAGTGGGGCTGGAAATGCAACATTAGTGTTTGTGCAAGGTGGTGTAGCAGAGCGTATGCGTATTGATAGTTCTGGTAATGTGTTATTTTCTAACGCTGTTCGTGCCACAATCACTACAGACAATGACTTGTCATTTGACATGAACGCTGCAAGTAACTTCAAATGCACACCAACAGCAGGCGGTGCTTTGACATTTACTAACATTACTAGCGGTCAAACAGGCAATATTATCTTGGTAAACGGTTCTAACTATGCGATTACTGCGGCAGCAACTACTAAAGTATCAGCAACTTGCCTAGCTACTATTTCAGCAACAGGAACATATTGGTTATCATATTATTCAGACGGAACGAATGTGTATGTAGCTAATACAGGGGCTTTAGCATAATGGGTATTCTAGGTAATGCTGTCCCAGGTGCAGGTGGTGGTGCTTATACCATTGATAACTCATTGCGTTTTAGGAACTCAGCATCTGCTTATTTGAGTAGGACTCCTAGCGTTGCAGGAAATAGAAAAATATTTACTTGGTCATCTTGGATAAAAAGAGGAAATTTACCCTCATTAACAAGTTACGACATTTTTTCTGCTGCCGAAAGTGGGTCATCAAACCCTAGAACTGATTGGCAATTTGACGGAAACTACAGATTAAATATTGCTTTTAATCCAAGTGGCTCGTCTTGGTCTGAGTTAATAACAACTCAAGTGTTTCGTGATTCATCAGCTTGGTATCATATTGTAATTGCTGTAGATACAACTCAAGCAACTGCATCTAATAGGGTTAAATTGTATGTAAATGGCTCTCAAGTCACTGCATTTGATTCAGCAGGATACCCTTCTCAAAACGTTGATTTGCCAATAAATAATACTTGGGCTCATAGCATTGGAAGATACCAAGCAACTGCTGTTCAGTATTTTGATGGATACATGGCAAATATTAACTTCATTGATGGTCAGCAATTAACCCCATCATCTTTTGGTGAAACCAACGCATCTACAGGCGTATGGCAACCTAAAGCCTATACAGGAACATACGGAACTAATGGCTTTTATCTAAAGTTTAGTGACATAGCTACAACAAGCGGATCAAACGCAGGTCTTGGTAAAGACTTCTCAGGTAATGGCAATTATTGGAACACTAACAACATCAGCGTGACATCAGGTGTTACTTATGATGCTATGACTGACAGTCCAACACCAAAGAGTGCGACTGTTGGTAACTTCTGCACGATGAATCCTGTTAATACTTTGCAAACAGATACTCTTTGTGTATTTAGTAACGCCAATTTGTTGGTTAGTGATGCAGGAAGTGCTAGTCAAAATGCAGGTGCAAACGGAACAATTGGTGTTTCTAGTGGAAAATTTTATTGGGAAGTAACATTAGGGACTAATTATTCAAATGGAAATAACTACACTGGTATTGGAATATCAACAAGCTACATGACAGGATGTTCTCAAACAGGCATTATATATAAAGCATATAATGGCAGAGTTGAAGGTAGTATGACGCTATTAACAACTGTTGCTACAGCTACTCAAAATGATGTAATAGGTGTTGCTTTAGATGCAACTGCTCAAACAGTTGCTATATATAAAAATAATAGTTTATTGTGGTCTGGAAGTTATTCATCATATATTCCTAGTGGACAAACATTTGTTTACCCAAGTTTTTTTACTGCTAACCAAGCTAGTGGACAAGGTTATTTTAATTTTGGGCAACGCCCATTCACCTACACACCACCTACAGGTTTTAAGCGTCTAAACACATACAACTTACCAACACCAACTATCGGTGCATCTAGCACGACATTGGCTAATAAGTATTTTGATGCTACTTTGTATACAGGAACAGGATTGGCTCAATCTATCACTAACGCAGGCTCATTCCAACCTGATTTTGTGTGGATTAAAAATAGGTCAAGAGGCTCTGACCACTTACAAGTAGACGCTGTTCGTGGTGTTACTAGTGGTTTAAAGTCAAACGGAACTATTGCTCAAAGAACTGATACCTTTTTTACTTCATTTAACTCTAACGGTTTTTCTTTGCCAATTAATACACTAGTTGATTATTGGTATACAAACATTAACGGTGATAGTGAAGTTGCATGGCAATGGAGGGCTTCAAACACAACAGCAGTTACAAACACAAGCGGTTCAATTACTTCATCAGTAAGTGCTAATACAACAGCAGGATTTAGTATTGTTACTTATTCAGGAAATGCTAGTGTTGCAACAGTTGGTCATGGTCTTGGGGCTACCCCAAAAATGATTATTGTTAAGCAAAGAAACGCTGCTGGAAATTACTTTGTTGTTTGGTTTAGTGGTGCAACTAATGCTAATCAATCCTTATGGTTAGGTGCAACAAACTCTGTTTTATCTACACCAAACTATTGGGGAGGTTCAACCCCAACTTCATCTGTTTTTTCAGTTGGTAACGATAGTGCAACTAATGGTAGCGGTTCAACTTATGTTGCATATTGTTGGTCTGAAATAGCTTCTTTTAGCAAATTAGGAACTTTTACTGGAAACGGTTCTTCTGACGGTCCTTTTATTTACTGTGGATTTAGACCTAGATTTCTACTTATTCGCAGAAGCACAAATATTGCTAACTGGGTTATTTGGGATGCTGCAAGAGCCCCATACAATCAAGTAAAAGCACAATTATTTCCTAACACAAGTGATGCAGAAGACAGTACAGGCGAATGTGATTTTTTAAGCAATGGTTTTAAAATCCGTGGAACAAATGTAACTTGGAATGGCAGTGGCGATACCATTATTTATGCAGCCTTTGCCGAATCCCCATTCAACTATTCTTTAGCGAGGTAATATGTTTGCAATCATTCAAGATAACCAAGTAGCACAATATGTGCCTGATGGTTCATCATTTACTTGGGATGGGGTTCAATATCCACCACAATGGACTGCTCAAGCCACACCTGAAGAAATGGCTCAAATCGGTATGTTGCCTGTCATATATGGAACTTATCCTAATGACTACTTCTATTGGGTTAGCCAAGACGCACCTATTATTTCAGCGACAGAAGTCACCATTAACTACACAGCAACCCCTAAAGACATTACTCAGCTAAAGTCACAAATGACTTCACAAGTTAATCAAACAGCCTACACAATCCTTTTGCCTAGCGACTGGATGGTGGTTAAAGCTGTAGAAACAGGTGGAACTGTAGCCCCTGAATGGAATACTTGGAGGCAAACTATCCGCACACAAGCTGCTGATGCTGTGGCGGTTATTGAGGCTTGCACAACAGTTGACCAATTAGCTGCTTTGCCTAGTGTTCCTTGGACACCTGATCCAAACCAAGTGGTTGTTGCGCCTGTTGAGGAAATTTTGGCTGATGCGCCTGTTGTGGAGGAAGTTGCGCCAACTGAGCCTGTTGTTGAAACACCTGTAGAACCAGTTGTAGGAGATCAAAATGCCACAGTTTGATTGGAAAATGACAGAAGTGTTATCTGAAGATGGTGTTCTCAAACACGTTAAATATGAAGTAACAGCCACCGAAGGCGAAAGCGTTGTTACAACAGAAGGTTATGCTCGTTTTGAATTGCCTGAAGGCATTGTTTTTAGCAATTTGCTTGAGGCTGAATTATTGGATTATTTAAAGCGTTTTTATATACAAAATGATGTTAATTTAATAGAATCTAGATTAACTGAGCAGTTGGCATATTTGCAAAAATCAACCTCAACAACACCGCCTTGGCACGTAGAAACCTTTAAAGTGGAAGTCTAATCATGGCTAAACCAATAGACATTATCTCAAGAGCAATGAAGGACATCGGTGCTTTGGCATCGGGTGAAACTCCAACTCCTGAAGAGGCTCAAGATGCGCTAGACATGATGAACGATATGTTGGACCAATGGTCTAACGAAGATATGATGGTTTACAACACAACAGAGATTATTTTCCCTGTTGTTAGCGGTCAAACGCAATACACAATCGGTCCAAGCGGTGATATTGGCTCAAACTTTACAGGATCAATCTCAGGTGATATTTTAACAATCACTGCGGTTAATTCAGGTGCTGTTACCTTGAATCAAACGATTACAGGCACAGGAATATCATCAAACACACAGATTATTAGCTTTTTAACAGGCGCAGGCGGTGTTATCAACGCACCTGGCACTTATAAGCTAAATAAATCAATGACTGCTGCAAGCACAACCATCACTGGTTACTATCAAAAACCGCTAACTATTAACTCAGCATTTGTGCGTGTTAATACTACTCAAGACGGTCAGCCAATTGCTAACGGTGGTTTGGATTATCCTGTTGCGGTTATTGGTTTAGATCAGTATGAGTTGATTGGTCTTAAAACTTTAAACGGACCATGGCCTAAGGCTCTTTACTACAATCCTGGTGACGTTCTTGGTAACTTGTTTGTATGGCCCAACCCTGCTCAAGGTGAGATGCACGTATTTACTCAGACAATCTTTACTCGTTTTGAGGATGCATACGAGGAATTGGCTATTCCACAAGGTTACTCAATGGCTTTGCGTTGGTGTTTGGCAGAGCGTTTATTGCCTATGTTTGGCAAAACAAATGCAACACAAATCGCCATGATTAACGCTTATGCAGGTCAATCCAAAGCAACGGTTAAACGAACAAATATGCAACCTGCCCCTGTTGCTCGCTATGACGAAGTTATCACAAGCAGTAAGGCTCAAGACGCAGGTTGGATTCTTAGCGGTGGTTTCTTAAGATAAGGATAGAAAATGCCTGATTTTGGCTTTGTTGGTCCAAGTTATGAAGCACCCTCTATCTATCAAGATGCACAGGAATGCATAAACTTTAGACCTGAAATAGATATTATGAAAGCGCAGGGTGAGCGTGGAGTTGTTGCGCTTTATCCTACACCTGGATTAACTTCACAAATCGTATTTCAAAATAAACAAGAAGTTCGTGGAATGCGGACTGTTTCAGGTGGCGATTATATGGTCGCTGTTGTTGGTCCATACGTTTATGTTTTGACTTCAAACCTTGTGCCAACTATGGTTGGTCAGCTAAATACAAGCACTGGTGTGGTTGGTATCACCGACAACGGTGTTAACGTCTATATTGTTGACGGGGCTTATCGCTACACTTGGAAAATTTCAACTCCTGCAGCTGCTGTGTTTACAGGATCAATTAGTGGCACAACTTTGACTGTCACCGCTATGACAAGCGGAACTATAACCACAGGTCAGGCTTTGTTTGGTGTCAACATCAGTCAAACCACAATCATTACCGCCTTGGGAACAGGAACAGGTGGTGTTGGCACATACACTATCAATATTTCACAAACTGTTGCTAGCGAACAAATGAATTCTGCTGCGGTTGGCTGTGTGTTTACTGGCTCAATCGCAACAACAACTTTAACTGTTACCGCTATTACAAGCGGTTCTTTGGCTCTTGGTCAAACAATTCAAGGTTCAGGGGTTACAACAGGCACAATTATTACTGAATTAGGCACAGGATCAGGATCAACAGGCACTTATACCGTTAATAAGTCACAAACGGTAGGCTCTTCCACGCTTTATGCCCTAAATTGGACTGTTATTCCATCAACTGACGGTGCGTTCCAAGGTGGCGGAACTGTAGACATTGTGGATAACTACTTTGTTTACAACGATCCTGATACGCAACAGTGGGCTTCATCAGACCTTTTATCGCCAATTACCAACCCATTGAGCTTTGCATCAAAGGATGGCGCACCTGACGATCTTGTGAGCCTTATTGTGGATCACCGAGAGGTTTATTTGCTTGGCGAGCAATCTTCTGAGGTTTGGGTAGATGTTGGCGCACAACCGTTCCCATTCCAACGTATTCCAGGCACATCCACACAGCATGGCATTGTGGCTAAAAACTCTATGGCTAGGGTTGGTAACAGCTTTGCTTATGTTTCACGCAATATTCGTGGTCAAGGCATGGTTGTGCAAATGAACGGGTATACCCCTGTTCGCATATCAACTCACGCTGTTGAAAACACTTTAGTCAATCAATATATTGATGACGCTATTGCTTGGACTTATCAATTAGAGGGTCACGAATGTTATGTTGTAACGTTCCCAACGCTTAATTTAACGTGGGTATATGACGTCACAACAAATATGTGGCATAAGTGGCTATACACCAACAATTTAAACCAATATGAGCGTCACAGAGGCAATTGTTGCGCTGTTTTCCAAGGGAAAGTCTTGGTTGGTGACTATGACAACGGTCAGATTTATCAATTAGACCCCAACAATTACACAGATAATGGTCAAAAAGTGCGCAGATTGCGTAGATGTCCACATATTGTGACCGATTTACAGCGTCAGTTCTTTGATGAATTGCAGATTCAATTCCAACCAGGTGTTGGCTTACAAGCAGGTCAAGGCACAAATCCACAAGCTATGTTGCGTTGGTCAAATGACGGTGGATCAACATGGTCAAACGAATATTGGGTAGGAATTGGTAAGGTTGGTCGTTATTACAATCGTGCTATTTGGCGCAGATTGGGTTGGTCACGTGACAGAATCTTTGAAGTTGTTGTCACAGACCCTGTTAAGGCTGTTATAGTTTCAGCTAACTTAAAGGCTAGCGCAGGTGATAACTAATGGCATATAACATTTCCAATGTAAATATTCCAAAATCGCCATTTTTGGACACGCAAACCAATCGCCCAAGTCGTGAATGGTTGCTTTATTTGCTTGGATTGGGTCGTTACCTTGGTTATGGCGCATTTCAAAACACCGCAGATCAATCTTTCACAGCTAATACAGCAACTTTGCTAGTTGTTAATCAGACCGATTATGCCAACGGTATGTATTATCAAAGCGGTGATGGTTTCCATGTTTTGCAAAACGGTGTTTACAACATTCAATTTAGCTTACAAATGCAAAACACCGACACCGCAGAACACGATATAACAGTTTGGTTGCGTAAAAACGGTGTGGATGTCCCTGCAACAGCAACCACTTGGACTATTCCATCAAAACATGGCTCTGAAAATGGTTATGGTGTTCCATTTTGTAACTTTTTTATACAATTAAATGCAGGTGAATATGTTGAGCTTTGGGCTGCGGTTTCAAACGTTGCTTTGACTATTGAGCATCAACCTGCCATCACTAGCCCATATACAAGACCTGCCATTCCATCAACGATTGTGACCATTAATCAAGTGAGCTTTTAATGAATATCACAGTTAATTATCAGCCTTTTAATTTAATCCCACAGCAAAATTCACCGCAAAAGGTGGAATTTAGGGAAAAAATCATGACTGTGCAGAATGGATTGCAGGAAATGATTGCTAATGGTGACGTTGAATCCACGCTTGAGGATTGCACTGTTACACATCATTTTGCACCGATTGACGATAAATATGGTTGTTGCACTTATGCTCGCCAAATGTTTATTCCTAAAGGCACGTTAATTATTGGAAAGATTCACCGCCATCAGCATCTGAACTTTATTCTTAAAGGCAAGGTTTCTGTGGCTACTGAGTTTGGCAAGAAATACTTTGAAGCACCATGCACTTTTATATCTGAGGTTGGATTAAAAAGGGCTGTTTATGCTGAAGAGGACACAATTTGGACCACAGTTCACCTCACTCAATTTCATGGCGAGGAAAACTTAGACAAAATTGAGGAAGAGGTAATTTCGCCCACATATCAAGAAATGGGTTTAATTGCATCTGTTGAAGAATTGCTTAAAATAGAGGGCAAAGGAGATTCAAAATGACTTGGGGAATGACCGCTGTTGCAGGCGCAACATTAGTTAGTGGATATATGGGTTCTAAGGCTGCTAAATCTGCAGCAGGAACTCAGGCTGATGCTGCTGCATACGCTGCCGATGTCAACAAGGAAATGTTTGACGTTCAGAACGAACAACTAGCCCCATATCGTGGCGCAGGTTATCAAGGTCTGAATATTCTTAGATCTATGTTGCCAGGCGCATACACCAAATATGATGAATCAGGTAAGGCTATTGAGGGAACTCAAACAGGCACAGATTACTTAACCCGACCTTTTGGCGAAGAAGATCTTAAGACTTATCTTGACCCAAGCATGGCTTTCCGCATGAAATATGGTCAAGAAGGCACAAATCGCCTTGCAAACCTTGGTGGTGGTGCAATTAGCGGTAATACTTTAAGAGCTTTGACTGATTATTCTCAAAACTTGGCATCCACTGAATATGGCAAAGCGTTTGATCGTAAGCAAACAGATGTTGGTAATATTTATAACCGTTTGGCATCTATTGCAGGTATTGGTCAAACTGCAACAACAACAACTGCAGGTCTTGCTGCAAATACAGCAAACACATTAGGCAATTTAGCGGTTGGATCTGCCAACGCACAAGCTGCAGGAACAATCGGATCAACCAACGCTATTACTGGTGCAGTTCAAAATTTAGGTAACACTTATATGTTGGGTAACCTATTAAGACCAAATGCTGTAAATACAGGAGTTAATTATCCTGGTTACGGTGGCACGGTATCGTGACTGGGAAAC
>OGVI01000004.1_pt1 | contig 34327 bp, 43 predicted proteins | sample 1575701 | NCBI WGS metagenome assembly OGVI01 (sample SAMN07581551, study PRJEB24739) | freshwater metagenome | place: Singapore | collected 2015-04 | reverse complement strand
CACGATATGCACAGTGATAGTAATTTCTGGAGCGATATCATCGTTATCGCCAGTCATTGATCCGCCAGCTACTAGTGTTTCTGACTTAGTACGAGTGTTACCGTGTTGGTCAGTATAAGTGCGTACAGTAACCCAACCAGCGTGTTGTGCGCTAGTTACGTTTACTTTTTCTGCTGCATCAATACCAACAGTTGCATCTTTGTCAGATACAGTTTGTTCGTTACGAAGTTCATCTGATAGGTACTTTGGCTTACCAGCTTCGTTGTCTGTCATAGTCCATAAAGACATATTATTTCTCCTTATCTGTTTGAGTTAGGTAGGTGAAGTTTGAAGCCAGTGTAATCAACGCCTGAACCCTTCTTACCTGAAGTTACTTTGTGGTTCGCACCAGATGTTGAACCCTTTGGACGACCACGACCACGCTTTGGTGCTTCAGCCTTTGGCTTATCATCAGCGTCGTCATCACCTTCTGGATCATGGTATTGCGCACCGTATGAACGACCTTGAACACGGGTAACGCCACCTGGACCAGGAGTGTACTCTAATAGTTGCTCCATAAATTGAGCATATGTTAGCTTATCAGACATTTCAGTCTCCTCTTTTAGTTTGCTATCTACATATTGGTTAACTAAACCTTGAGCATGCTTTTGTTCGATGCCGTGGAGTTTAGAAATGTGTTGTGCAGTTTTAACTGTTTTAGCACCGAAGTGTTCAGCACCACCATGTGCTTTATAATCAGCAAGATGCTTACCTAGATGATCTTCGATATCAGCATGAATCTGACCCATCTTACCTTCTTGAAGTTCTACTTCCTCTTTTCTAACACCATTTTTATGCTGCATAGCCCAGTCATGGTGTTGGTCAGCTTTGGCTTGATGTTGGTCAGCAACATGATAGCGACCACGATTTGATGACCAATGAGCCATATTTGAGTGATGGTCAGACATGTGTAAGTGATAAGCGAAGTGATCGCCTTGTTTATGTGCAGCTTCAGCAGACTTTTTATTCTCCTGTGCATCGTAGTATGGATCATGATCGGATCCTTCATCCATTGCCTTCTGTTCTTTTTCTTTCTTGGCACGGATAGCATCCAGAATTGCTGCATCTTTATTAGCACGAATTTGTTTTTCTTTTGCTGCATCCTTTGGCTTAGTTTCTGGATATGCCTTTGTTACGCCATCCCAAATACTTTCTTCGATGCGGACATTTTTGAAACCTTTGTCCTTTAGAAGTTTAGCTCTTTTCTCAGCAGAATCTTTATACTTGGTTAGATGATTGATAACATCTTTTTTACCATGGAATAGTTTTGCGTTTGGATGATCAGCATCAACACCGTCATGTTTAACTGACCATTCGGTTAATTCTGTTTCTTCTTTAACGTGGCTCTTGTAACCCTTTTTCTTCATCCAATGTGATAGTGCCCAAGGATTATCAATTTCCTTATGCTTCTTCATGGCTTTAACAGTACCTTCAAAACCTTCAGCTGCTTTCTCGTCAAGAGTTTCTTCCTTGACTTGCTGCTTGTTCATTGCTTGTCTAGCCAAATGGCGAACACGTGAGTAAGGAGTATGATGAGCACCAGACTTATCCACCACATCAGCAGGAGTTTTAGTGTACGGTCCATCGAAAGGGATATCCTTGATACCAACGTTCTTGTCAATAGAAATCTGTTTTAGTGCTTTCTTAACAACTGCTTCGGCAATCTTTTTAGTTTTAGGTTTAGGGTCAACTTCATTTGCGCCAGCTTTGATCGCATCATTTCCAGTAACAAACTTAATCTGACTCTTTTCTTCTTTCATTTGTTCTTCCTCATCGTCGTCTTGCTTATTACGATTACCATACTTTGCATTATTAAAGTTTTGACGACTGGTAACTGAAGTAATCTTACGACCTGATTTATCTTTCTTCTTCCACGCATCTGGGTCGAATACGATCTGAACCTTACGGTCAGCCGATACTGTATCTTCTTGTTGTAATTCTATATCTTGCATTTTAACCCTTTAGAAGTGACTTTAAGAACCAAGCGTGTTTATCGTGTACATCCAAACGACCAGCTGCAAAATCAGCGATACCTTGCTTTTTCGCTGAAGTTGCCAACTCGAATACTTTATTTAGGCTATCAACAACTTCTTTATTTGCATCTAAAAGATTAGTAAACATCTCACGTGGAGAGCTTGGTTTATCGTCGTCTTCTTTAATAGTAGAAGATTCTAGCATATCTTTTAGGCTGTGCGGTGCGTACTGACCGATAACACGGATACGTTCTGCAGTAGGATCTACAGCATCGTGTAGGTCTGTATATAGGTCGCTAAGGAAATCGTGATATTGTGTAAAGTCAGCACCTTCTACGTTCCAGTGATATGAATGTGCCTTGAAATACATAACGAATGTATTAGCAACGGCGATATTAAGTGCAGCTGTTAACTGTTCCATTAGAAGGTTACTCCATTATTAGGTTTTGTGAATTTCTTATGTTGTAAACGTGCTTTTTCAATTTGCTTAACACGTGACACCATACGAGTTGAAAGGCGATCAACAATCTTCTTACGTTGTTGAATAAAACGTTCTACACGTTCTTTTTCGCCAATTGATACTTTGTAAGGGTTACGTCCTTGTAGTAGACGTTTCTTCATGGCAGAAATCGCTAAACGGCGAGCACGTTTATTAGCAACCTGTGGAGTTGATAATTGACGGATTGCTACCTTATGACGACGCTCGCGCTTTGCCTTTGAACGGCGCATACGAGCTCTAGCACGGATACGTTCTGCTCTTGATAGAACTTCTAGTAATACATCTGAATCTAATTCTGCTTCTTCTGAAACTGCTTCAATCTCTTCGCCAGTTTCATCGTCGATGATTGCTAGTTCTTCGTCATCATATGCTTCTAGAAAATCATCTTCGTTTAAACCTTGTAAGTCAGCTTCAACTAATGATTCTAATTCAGCTTCTTCGAAACCGAATTCTTCTTTAAACTTTTCCCACTTTTCTTCGTGAGGTTCTTGACCAGCAGCATGAACCTTATCAACATTAACTGCCTTTGATTGATCGCCAAAACGTTTTAGTTGAGCTTTACGGTCAGCTTGTTCTTCTTTAGTTTCTTCACCGAGGTGATACTTGATACGCATGCGGCGAAGGCTATGATTGTCGTCAGCACCCATATGTTGACCACCAACGTGAGTATGATCGGGTGAGCAAGTAGCGTGCGCTGATGCATCAATATCTGACTCAGTTTCTTTATCGTTATCAACGTTGATTGGCTTCTGACCCATAGACATAGTCTTACGGAAGTCATGTAGACTCATCAAAGTCTTATTGTATGAATAGTTTTCTTTCATACTGTCTTTTGCCATAGCCATTTCTCTTGCTTGACGTTCTTTGACATCTTCAATTTGTTTGGCTTGTTTAGTTTTTAACTCCAACATCTTACGTTGGTTTTCTGCAGTTTTTGCGCCAGCACCAGCAGATGCACCACCAGCACCACCACTAACGTGTGCTGTTTTCTGGTCGTCTTCGTTTAGTAGATTTTCATTTAACATAAATGTTCTCTCTGTTAATTTGACATCCTGAATCCACTTACTAACCTTAGCACCTGTTTCGTCTTGTAGTAATAGATGGTTGGAGCCACGTTTGATAATTTGATATACTTTTTCTTCTGATTCTACGATGTCGCCTTCGTTAAAAATCTCTCCACGAAAATACTGCTCTCGTAAATTATCTTTAACCAAGTTAATTTGTTCTTTGATTGGTTCTAAACCAAGACCAATACGAATGTCGTTCATTAGACGCTTAGCATCTAAATCACGTGCTGTAGTTGGTAGGTTGTTTTTAAAACTTAGGAAGTTTCCCTTAGAAGCAAGGGTGCGTAATTTATCGTCAGAATCTGGATCATTAGACCCAACTGAAACAACATCAATGGTATCAAAGCGATATTGCTTACCGTTATGTTGTTGAATTAGTTTTTTGTAGCTGTCAACTTTAGATGAACCAACTACAAATACGATATTTTTATATTTACCGTTCAGACTTTTAACTACGTCTAGAACAGATTTGGTTTCTTCCTTAGCTGGGAAGAATTTAGTATTTGGGAAGAATAACTCTAGATACTGTATTTTCTTATTAACTTCTAGAGGATTCTTTTTATCTTGAGCTGATGAAACGAAAACTACATGATCTGCCTTGCGTTGCTTGGCAAGTTTACGGACTACTTTAATCTCGAACTCATGCCCAACGTTAGGTGGGTTGAAAGAACCGAATGTAAAAACAACGGTCTTCGAGGGTAGCTCGTTTAGTAAATCTCTGTAATTTTTCATTTAATCCATCAGTATAATTAGTAACAGTATTATTTAGCGTTCTTACAAGTTCATCTGCTGGACTGTTAGAATTACAGAAGGAATAGATGGACAAAACGCAGTCGCTGGAAGAGCACTTAAAGACACGGTCTTGCTATCACAAGCCCACATTAACTCAAATGTATCATTCGCTTGCATTGAAACAGGGAAGTTCCAAGAAGGTGCTAGAACAACAGAGTTTGACGAGATGGATAACTTAGTTGCTGAGTGTGGGACATCTTGCCCGTTTTTACGATACCAAATGTAATAATAAGCAGCTGCAGAGTTTGTTGAAGTGATTTGAAGAGAGAACTGGAAGTTATATTGACCAGTATGTAAAGCAGTAATCAACCCAGCATTATTTGTGAATCCTACTGCCACCCCTGTATTGTTAACAGAAATACGTTTAGGGGTATTGATAGTCGTCATAGACTGGTTCTCAGTAGAATACCAATCACCAGACCATAGACGTGGAAAGATAGTTGGACGGACTAATAGAACACCAGTAGTTGAACTCTTGCGCATCACAGCAGCGACAGAAATCGCTGGGTATGGAGCAGTTGGTTGAACCTTAGTTAATCGACCCGCCATTGTTGGGTGTGACCAAAGTAGGTCACCAACATTCCAAGTTTCACCTAAACCAGAATCACCAGTTGTGTCGAGTCCACGAACCTTACCATAAAGAGTAGCACGACCAATGCTATTTGGAGCAACATCGACTGTCAATATACCAATAACGTATAGAGGGTTTGCTGTAACAGTTGCTGTGTATGGTGCAGCGATAGGTAATTCATCACCATCAATTTCAATAGCACCAGCAAAGCCAACAAATGTGCCAGCAGTTAGCGTAGTTGCGCCATTATTATAAACACGCATGTGTGTTTCAAGACCAGTTTGTAGTTTTGAACCATCTTCGTGTTGTACATCTAAACAGTCTTCGTTTGGATTCCAAGCCAACTCACCAGCAGTGATAGGTCTTAGTGGACCAGTAGTTTTGAACCCAACTGTTCGAATTGGACCAATGTTTTCTGTGAACTGAACCTTCTTAGTAGCGATATCATATTCAAGTACCCAGTTGTCATTACTAGGTGACATTGTTAGGCGATTGACATCGTCTAAGTATCTGAAATTTACTTCACCAGAACCTGGACCAGTATTTTGAATTTGACTGACCCAACGCTCTAAGAATTTAATCTTATCGTTTACTTGCTTAAATTCATTAACCAAAGGTTCTTCTTTAGGAGTATCTGCTTTTGGTTTTAGGTATTTGTCTAGATCTGGTACTTGAGCAGGTTCTGGAACTTTACCAATAGGGGTTGGTAGAACAACCTCGTTTAATTCACCTTGAAGTTCAACTTGTCCTGTTTGAATTGCCTCTGAAATCTCTGCTTGGATTTCTGGAAGTTCTTTAATAGATACAGGTTCACCTGCGGCTAAACGTTCTTGTGGGCTTTTAGCGGATGCAAGCTGACCAAACAAATTAGATAGGTCAGACTTTACATTAGTCTTAACTTGCTCTTCTAGCTTTTTTGCTTTTTGATACTTTGGGTCTTTGGCTTTTTCTTCAGCTAGTTGTTTGAACAATTCATTTAGATCACTCATGCCCCATATGCTTTCTTAAATCATGATATAATTCGTCTTTGTGCTCTGGTTTCATATGACTTGGTAATCCACCGTGGAAACCTTCTTTGTTACCAGAAGCAGCGTGTTCGCGCATCTTTGTGGCAGAAACACCAGTAGTACCTTCGGCATCTGGATCACGTTCACCAGAAGAATGAACGGTAATAGACTTAAAGTGGTAATGTCCGTGACCCGCTTTAACACCGTTGTACTTATGTAGCAACTTATGATATTCTTCAGTACGGTCAGAACCAGCTACAACGTGTAGGTGCTTAACACCAGCAGCATGCATTTTAGCAGCGTGGTGCATAATAGTTGGTGCTTCTTTAGAAGCAGCTTCAATATGAGTCTTAGGGAAAGCACGTTGAGCATGCTTAACCTTTACATCAGCTGGTAGAGGGTTCTTCTTCTTATCTTGACTGTGAGAAAGAACAACCTTATGATCAGCACCGTGTTCTTTGGCAACTTCGTGAACCTTATTTACTACTTGCTCGTGACCAGCAGTAGGTGGGTTCATACGACCAAAAGCAAGAACTCCATGCTTTTCGTTTTTAGATTCTTTTAAAAAGGATAAGAATGATAGCATTAGCAGTTCCACTTTCTAAGAGCAAGTGCCTTACGAGTTGGCTCACCGTTTGGTTTCTTCATTGGACCATCTACGCCAGACATACGTGCACAAAATGATTTACGACGATTGGCAGCTTTGCTACCAGCTTTTAGTTTTGAAGGTGGAGTAGTCACAGGTGCTTTAAGATTGCTACCGTGTTCACGGTTGTATGCATCACGACCCTTTTGTGTTAGACCACCAGTTGCTGACTTATAACCTTTAGCGTCAGCAGTTGCAGCTTCATCTAATTCGTTTTCTTCTTTTACACAAGAACCTTCTTCGCAAGGTTTAGTTCCTGGCTTACGCTTGTAACCTTTCCAGCAGTTACACGCTTCTTCTAGGTATTCTTTAAATGAAAGCATTATCGTACCTTTAGTAGATTTTGTTTAGCGAATTCGGCACGATTAACCAACTTAGTTGGTTCAGTTGTACCCTGATGTTCATGACTAACAACGAATCCTTCTGGCTTTGACTTAGCACCAGAGATGTGGTGTTCATAACCACCTTCGTGTGATTCTAGATTTTTAACTAGAACATTCTTAGCAGCTTGTAGATGACCATGCATCTTTAGTAAATCTTCGTAATGTTTACTATGTTCTGTAACGTGATCAACGTGTTGTTGACCTTGACCTAGTTTTTGATTCTTAGCGTTATCAGTTTTAACTTTATCAGCCATCTTTTGGTACTTATCAGCAATATGTTTCTTAAGACCAGCAACGCTTGGCTTTTCATCAGTACGAACAGTTTGATTGATGTAGGTAACTAGATGATTGTTTTCACCCATATGCGGTTGAACAGCTTGATACATCTTAGTACCACCACGCTTATGAATAGCTCTAGCGGCAGCCATATGTTTTTCAAACTCAGCTTGATCTTTTTTCGGGTAATTGATTTTTTCTAGATCGTGTTCAGCACCGTGGTGATATACATCTGGGTGTGAACCAAAACTCTTATAATCAACCTTATGTGAAGCTGACATATCGTCTAGAGTTTTACCTTCATACTTGGTGTGAACTACTACACCAAGTTTTGATTTCTTAATAGCTTCAGCCTGCTTACCTTTAGCAGTATATGTAATTGTGTTTGGTGTGAAAGACACAGAACCATCTTTATTATGTTTCTGATCTTCTGGGGTGTGCATAATATCACCTTGATAAACACCTTGTTTTGGAGCAACTTTAGGTAGGTGTTTAAGAGCAGCTTTTAGTTTGTTCGCTAGACCTGGAGCATGACCGTGGTTAGCATCGATGTCCTTAGCTGTGTAATTAATCTTTGGATTCTTATTGAACGCTGACTTAGAAGCAACGAAGAACTTACCAGTCTCTGGGTGGTGACCAAAAACAACTGCAGGCGAGCCATCGTATTTCATAGATAGGTCTTCGCTGGATTCGCCAGCTGACATATGCCCGTGCGCTTTTTCTAAAGCACCAGCGGCATGTTCAAATCCTGGGTGTCCGTGGAGTAATGGGCGGTCTTCAGCGTGATGGATGTGCTTTAACTTAGCACCTTCAATAGACGCTTCTTCTTTTAGAAAATCTAGGAAACTTAGCATAGTTATATTTAGGTTAGAATATTTGCGATAGCTTTCATGCCTGGACCAGTTTCAATATAATTTCTATAATATTCAGCTTCGCCAACACCAGACTCTTTCTTAAAACGAACAGTTAGAACTACTTTTCTACCAGCAGTTTCTATAATATTGACTTGGGGGAACTGACCGTTAGAAACATAAACAGCTTGCAGTTTCGCTTTTGTTAACTGTAACGCTGTGGTAAAGTCGTCAAACTTAAATACCTGTGTTTCTTTTGGTGTCAGTTTAACCATAGAAACACCTTCCATATTTCTAGTCGCATGGAAGATAATACCTTTAGCTAAATTATCATAAACATCATCATTTAGATCGTCAAGTTTTTGATTTAATAAAACCGTCATCTGGTAGTAAATTTTACCAACGGCTTTGATGACGCCACCATTTTGAATAGTATCAATGTATGCATTAATCGCGGTTTTAGGAACAGTGATGCCTGTTAAACCTTTCCAAAGTTCCTGTTGCTTCTCGTAACCACCTCCACCAACCTGACCAAATTGTTTAGCGTTTTTAGTTTTTAATGATACGTTAATGTCTGTTGGTTTACCGTCGACGATAACAGTAACGTCAACCTTTGTAGATGACTGCGCAATAGTACCAATGGCTTTAACTTCAATCTTATTTGATTGATAATTAGTATGGAATGTAACAGCATTGGCAGTTACAACACCAGAGTTCGCATAACGAACGCTGGCTTCAATCATCTCAATAATGTCTTTATTTTTAACTCTATTAGATTCTTTGGCTAGAGTTTGTACCGTAATAAGCGGTGATGAGAAAGACCAGTTTACTTTATCGTAAATACCTTTTTGAGCAGTTTCAACTTGCCAAAAACCAGAAGCTGGTAATTTCTGTTGTGCTGATGTATCGCTAATTTGTCTTAATAATGCCTCTACGTCTGATTTAGCGATAGGTTGAGTTCTGTTTAAGAATCTAGCAGTGATAGCTGCACTGAAAATAATTTCAGCCATATCACCTTTGTTTGATTTACCACCCAGCTCTTCGGTTTTCATTAAGTCTGAAAGAGCAAAAGTCTTACCATCTCTACTCGTAAACTTCAACATAGGTAATGATGAGTTACCAGTAAGCAAGTCTAATATTTCTTGTCGCTTTTGTAATATAGAATAGATTTGTGTTGTACCACCAGATGGCTTATAAGACATCTTATCTAGGAAATACTTTTTACCATCCATTGCTTGGAACATTGCGTCTGGAGATGGTTTAGTGGCGCCATTGTACATCTTCTCAACGAATGTGGAAGTGTAACCATGCTTGCGCAAGCCAGGAAGTGATAGAACTGCCATTAAAAACCCTCAGATATATTTTCTATTTAGTTTACTGTACTTGCGATCCCAAGTCAAGATCTTTCTTAATAGTAAAGGGATAACAGCATTATATTTGTCTGTCTGAAATACCTTTTGAATACCTGCTAGATTTTTAGAAACACTATACTTGCCTGCATGACGGATTAGTTCAGCGACTGGAATGTTTGGTCTACGAACTTTAAAGTCTAAGAATACACAATGAGCGTATGCTTCAATCTCGTCAAGTCCAGCGTGGTAATCTCTGTTATCGTCAATCTTAGCAATACCAGTTTTCTTATAGTAAACTTTACCCTTTGTATAGAATTCGTGTTTACCATAATATTGGCGGCAATGAATAATCTCGTGCATTGCTACTTGGATAACTCTAAACTTAAATCTATTCCATGTAGCGTTATTGAATTTAAATTTGTTGTAGTTGGTATCTGGGCTTGTCCAAATATCAAGTTCTAGTCTTTCTTCATCGGTATAATACCCGCCACCGACTGAAATCTTAGTTGTTAGTCTTTTCTCTTTATGGAATACAATGCGAAAACGCCACTTCTTGAAGTAATTCCTCAAGCCAGTGGCGTCATTTTTATAGCGGTCAAGGTCATCCCAAATTTTAGAAGGGTTGAACTTGGCTCTGAAAGGTTTATCGTCAAAGTTCAAAAACTCAATAAAATCGAAGTCTAAACTCTGTATGTATTTCATAGCCTTTTAGGTTACACTTTTAGCTGATTCTCCAAAAATGCAAGCACCTTTCCTTGTTCGTCTAAGTTTGTATTCTTAAATTCAGTAATGTAAGGCATCAAGTCAAAGTTTGAAAGTAGATTACTATATTTAGTTTCTCTTCCCTTTAAGAACTGTTCCGACTGGTCGGAACCTCGATCCTGATATCGCTGTTGCAGTACTTCTTTTGGTGCATTTAGGAACACGATTTGAAGATCGGTATCTGGGAGGCTCATAGCGAACTCTAGGAAAGACTGATTAAAGATACGATCGCCTTCGAAAAGAACGTTACAGTTATGGCTCGCGATCCACTCTTGAATGTTAGGTTGGCAAGCCATAGAAAGTCGGTCGGTTCCAGCGAAAGTTTCACCCTCGGCATACTTTCCTAGAATGTATAAATCACGCTCGGTATTATACATAGCGGATACTAACTTCGCTGGTTCGACAGGCTGAAAGTCTTTCCCTTCCATGTATTTGCGGAATAGGGTAGTCTTACCAGTTCCTGGGCTACCCCCGACTGCGATTAACTTACGGGTCTTCTTGGTATTAGTTACGAGTGTAACCTGAATACTATCCTGTACGCCAATTTTATCTTTAAACATTATTTAATTCTCCTAACGATTTCTTTCATTTCTTCATCAGTGAAGACCCAAACACGACCAATAAAGTGGTGTACGTCGGTATCAGTATCATGTTTCTTTTTGAAAGCAATCTTCTTAGTAATATCACGTGCTAAGTTTCTAGCAATGTTATCTTTAATCTCTGATGCGTAATCTGGGGCAACTTCTTTTAGTTTAAGAAGTTCAGCTTCAGTAACTTTATGATCAACAGCGAAACGATTCATTTCGAACTCGTCAAGAAGGTCATCGTCGTTTACAGTCAATGTAGTTGTAGCTCCAATAGCATGGTTAGAAAGGACGCTATTAGCAGCAGCAATAGTTACCGAACTAGTATCATGCCCTAAAATATTGACTGATCCATCTGGTTGGATTACACCGTAACCTTGTTTTGAGTCAAACACCACGTCACCAATATTCATATAAACATCTCCAATCCCACTGCGGGTACAATTTCATCATCAAACATCCACTCTAGGTTTTCTATTTTACCTGAGTTTATAAAATAAGTAAACTTTTCTTTGTCAATCCCACGTTTATGATCTAGTCGTAAGTCGATAGTCTCATCGCGTGCTTGCCATAAAACATTCCAATCAATACCATACCACCCATCACCTTCAGCCATTTTAATCTCTTCAGCCTGACGATCAAGATAGTAACCAAGATACCTGCCGTGCTTTGCTCTAAATATTTTCTTGAAAGAGCATAGACAAGTTTCCATAGTGAAGAAGTCAATTTGACTACTCAGGTCTGGGAACCTCGCTTCCGTCTCGCATAGAATCTCATAGGCTTGTGACTCAAGGTTTGCGTACTCCACAGCAGTGAGTTTTCGATCCATATCGTTATCCCTGCCGAGGGCGAGCAATAATCCATTACGATGAGAGCGAGAGCCATCATAATCGTCCAGCATGAGAGAAGTAGGGCTGATCCGAATACCAGCGGTATGCTTAAGATGCTGAAGATAAAACCAAGTAGAATAACGACCAAACTTGTGCAGGCTACCTTTAATGACTTCCCACAGGTTATCAAAGTTTGCTTCCTCAGTGTCTCCATAATAACTCTCCATTACTTCTCGTTGTGTTTTATCTCCGATAAACTTTTGATAAGACGCAAACATGGATGGGAGATGACCTTTGTTCCACTTGGTGTCTGTCTGGTATCGTAGTCGTTTATAGTTGGCGGTGTTCCAACGTTCAATACGATCTACTGTTGCTAATTCAAAGTCAGGAAACTCATTCTTAAGAACCCATGCTGTTGGTAGTTGATATGTGTTACCATATAACCAAGCGAACCAAATACGTTCTTCATCGTTATGTTCATAACGTTTGTGTAGATAATTTGTAACCCAAACAGCTGGATCACAATCATCGTACTTCATTGACCATGCGTACCAGCGAATGAACGCTTCTCGGCGATTTTGTTCTAAACGATAGTCCATTTACTTAAAGCAGTCTTAATCAATTTAATAACATCACGGTGCATGAAAGTGCCTTCAGCAAACGCAGGGTCAGGGATCTTTTTAATTCCTGGGATTAGGTTGGATAGTTTTTGGGCTTTGTCCATTTCACCGAACAATTCGTTGAAACGTTTTTCATTGGCGTCATCCATATAGAAAATCTGATCAGCCCAATCAACTAACTCTTGAGTGATAACAGTTGAACGGATACCTTCAGTGATATACCCTTCAGCTTCTAAGGCATCGCGCATTTTCTTTGCTGTGATTTTACCGTCAGTGGTTTTTAAACCACAAGACTTAACCTCTAAATGAGGATAGTCTTGTTTAGCAATGATCTCTGCAGCAGCAGAACGATTTACGTTACCGTGGCAAACGAATAAAACTTTCACCCGAAGAATTCCTCTAAACTTTCTTCTTTAAGCATACCCATCATAACTTCATAGACAGCTTTAGAAGATACATCCATTGAATCAATGTTGATATGCTTACGAAGTTCTTCTAGTCGTTCTGCTACAACTTTGCGAGAGTTCTTATCAAAATTAGTATATTGATAAACCTGTTCTGTTTCAAACTCATACGGTTCAAATTGAGGGAACGTGTATTTGTTTTCTAGTAAAGTAACTGGAGCAACGTCATCGTAATTCAAAGCCAGATTTAAGAAGTCACGACACCAACTAATAGCTGAACGCATTTCACTGTTCTTTAAAGTGCCTGGGAAATGACGAAACTCGATGGTGTTAGTTTCTTCAAACAACTGACGTAGGTTAATACCTGCACGTGGACATTGGAACCAAGCTGGATTACCTTTAGCGTCTTTGTGTGCGTGTTCATGCCAAAACTCAGTTGGAGTAGTTGCAGCAAGCATAGCTTCTACACGCTTCTGTGGTAATGTGTGTTGATGTGATGTTAGACGACGCTTGTAACGTTTATTAGCCCACTCATAATGAAGTGGTGGTAATGTATTACGATCGGGTACAGGAATGTTCTCGACGATAGCAAATGCTTGTTCTTGATACGTTGTAATATAACGAAGTAATTTCTTCAAAGCATCTAGGTCATCTTTAAGACCTGGAACTCGAATATGAATATGAAGGTTTGAACGATAGTTTACAATTGGTGCTGGACCATTTTCGCGAAGAAACTTATTGACTTTGGCAATGTGTTCAACTTGTTCGTCTACGGATGAAGTTGGGCGAGTGTTAATCTCTCCACCGAACTTATACAATTTACCTTGCGGATCGTTAGCAATACCAGTTGATGATACGCAAGTATTATCTAGCGAGTTCCACTTTGAGCCATCTGGCAAATCTTTAATTGTACGGTCGCAGTTACCATATTCTAACTCAACTCCGTATGTCCAGTCTTTCATATCATAAGCCATAAAGTGTACTCCCCGCATATTTTGATTTTGCGGCTTCAATAATTCGCATATGTTCCTTAACAAAGTGTTCTGCAGTAAATCGGTTACAAACCATATTACTCAACTCTACCCTATTATTATACCCTAATTTGGAATAAAAGTCAATAGCATTTTTAATTTGTTCTGGCACAGGAACCTCTGAAGAACGTTCGTTTACAATCATATACTTATCAGGCATATGTTCACGCTCTGCAAGGTTGGAAGCATCTTTGGCAGTAACGATATATGGAACGCCAAAGGTTGCACATTCTAACGATACAATACCCGTTGATTCATTACCAGCACCATAACAGAACATAGCTTCAGACATTGCGTCTAAAATATCTTGACGAGGTGCGTCAATGTAGAATGTTAGTAGTGGATTCTTTTGTAACGCTTCAAGTTCTTTTGGATTGATAGCTTCACCAGCCATCTTAATAAAGCACTTCAAAGGAACGTTTGTACCAGACTTAACATAGTTCTTAAGAGCAACGTGAGGGTTTTTACCACCATCCCAACGACTTACAAAGATACCATAACCAGCTGCGGGTTTTACTTGTGCTGGTGGATTATCAATGTAGTGAATATTGATAGTATCGTGTAAGAAATTTCTGAACTGACTTTGTTGCCACTTTGAAACGCCAACCCAATATGCTTTCTTCTTTTCAAACTTGCTTACAATATCATCGCCTAATGGCGCAGATGATTTATAATAGTGTTCAAAAATAATACCAGTTGGATAGCTACCCCAAATTGAGCTCATATGCCGACCAGCTGAGTCAAGTACCGCATCTGGATTGATGCGCTTTACGAGCTTCTCAATTTCGGTCGAGATTCTACGAGTTTGTGCAGCTCGCTCTTGTTTTGTTGCAAGCGATAGGTCAAAGTGTTCGCTAAGAATATGCTGATTATTAAACTGGTTATCGCTACCAGCAGCAGTGATATAAAAAACTTCATGTTCTTTTGAAAGTAAATTAACTTGGTTACGAGTAAATTTCTGTGCACCGTTGCCGATTAGACCAGCTTTACTTGGTACGAATAAATTATCAATAACAACTAGCTTCATGTTGTAAGTCCTTAAAATTTTCTGGCTTACGTTCTAATACATATTCAACAGTAACTGGATCGAGAGCATTAGCGTAAATGTATGGGTCTAACTCATATGATATATAATCAATACCAGCTCTAAACGCAATATTCTCGGTTGATGTAAATATCATACCTTTTTCGAGAGCCGTCAAATATATAGGACGCTTCCCGTTACGATATGCTCTTATTTTCTTATCAGCATATAATTCACACACTGCTAAAGATGAATCACTCCAAACCTTTAATGGTGATAAACCACGCTCCAGTGTTCGTAGAATCAACTCAGTATCATTCTTAGTTTCACAATCGTAGTTATACAAACCCTTCCACTGATTTGGATGTTCTTGAGTGATAACACCGTTATGAACTACAGAGATTGATTGACTAGCAATAGGTTGATTAAATTCAAGATCAGAAGTAGAGTAACGACAATGCCCCACGAGATATAAGTTGCCGTCTTCATTGACATACTCTTTGAAGTTGAACGGGAACTGGTCTGCTGGGACTGGGTACTTCTCTGTAACCACTTCGTTATTTTTGACATATGATAATCCTGTAGCGTGCATTCCTCGAATCTTAGACTCAAGGAACACACGTTTGATCATTTCAAAGTCCTCAGGAGTAGGACTCCTGAGGGTAACACCAATAATTGCACACATTATCCAAAGAACTCATCAAGTGAAGATTTTTCAGCTTCTGGGTGATTCTTAAGAAGTTGTTCACGACCAACTTCTTTTTCACAGAAGTCATACCACTCTTGGCTTTCCCACATTCCTGGGTAAACACCATTGAAGCGTGGACGATAGTAAGGGTGGTTTACATCATTCTTACAATGTTCAACGAACTTACGACGTGCGTTTTCGTATTCCATTGTACCTAGTGTTAACATACCTTCGTGGAAGAACGCAATGATAGAGATACGTTCAGCGGTAGGATCGTCTAGGATTAGTTCAGTGTTTCCATGTAGTCCCGCCATATTGTTAACAAACAATAGATCGCCAGGACGGATATTAACAGCGTACCCGATTTCAGGGAAAACCAAATAAGCACCACGGTACTTATCAGAGTTACTAAAAACGCAAATATTCGCAAAGCCATCGTCCATGTTTGCTGGGTCATAGTGAGCTGCCGTTCTAAAGTTACGGTTGACCGTAATAGTTGAGAAAGGGGTATCAGGTACTAGGAAACGTGGATCAATTTTATCGGCTGCACGTTTCTGGTTACCATAACGCCATGGTAGAAGTTCAGAGAATGCCTTAGCGAGATGCTGTAGGTATGGATAAGACTTCTTAAACTTTTCAAAATGCTTTTCTGTATATGAAGTAGCACGACCATAAGGAATACGTGGATAACGATCGTACCATCCAGCAATACCAGAGTTAACAGGGTTTGCGTAAGTTGTCTTAGAGATTAGTTCGCTTTCAACCCACTCGGCATCTGCCGCTGCTTCAGCTGCTGGTTTACGACGAGTAGTTTCAACCCAGTCATCAAAGTGAAAGCCAGCATCATCAACGCTATCACGAAGCCAAACTTGAGCACGGTTAGATGCTTGATCACGATTACCAGAATACTTTGCTTGGATGGCATCAATAGGATCTTCACCTAGTAGATTACCAGCACCCTTCTTAAAGGCATCAATAATATCCCACTGATACGCAGTAACCCAATCACGACCAAGTAGTTTCTCACCACGTGGACCAGCAGCAGTACCACGGTTCTGAGTTTCTTGAGCAGCGTCACGAAGACCTTCGTAAGCAGACTTAACCATTTCATCGCTGAAATAGTTTTTACGGAACTTGAAAACGATATTACGTTCGTCAAGTGCTGTCTTACAATTACCGCATGCTTTATCGCAATCTGGATCAGATAGGTCGGTTGCACAAGCTGGTGGTAGATATAAGTCCATATCATTTTCAACAAGAGTGTGATAGTGTGATTCATCTAACCAAGTACCAACTAGGTCAGGGCGTGGAGTAATCTCCGAATTTTCTAGGACTACAACTTTTACATTTCTACCTGCATCAATACTCATTTTATTTCTCCTTAAAACTTAAACCCTTGGAAGTCTTCAGCTTGCATTCTTGAGCCAAAACCACTCTTGTCAAAAATAGGTTTATCATCTTTGACATGACCTGCGTCAGATAGACCTTCTTGAGCCGATGCTTCTACATCATATAATTTCATTTTACTTCTATCAATACCAACCACAAAACGCTTGTAATAGTTTGGATCATTATAACGATTCTTTAATTGCTTAACGATAATCTGATTCAAATTCTCAAGTTCTTCACTACTCACTAATGCGAACATAAAGTCAGCTGTCGCTGGCAAACCAAACGACTCAGAAGTATCTTCTAGACCTGGGTCTGAAGAAGTATAACCTGAACGAGTAGTTTGTGTCGCTGAAACGATTGGTACATTATATTCAACCGCCAAACCACGAAGCTCTTCTGCGATGGCTTTCACAAATGTATATGAATTAACATTAGCACCAGCTTTCATGCGCTGAGAGGAACAAATATTTAGATAATCTATAAAGACGATATCTGGAACAAACTCACGTTTGAGTTTTAGTTCTTCAAGAAGCGCACGGAAGTGACCAGCATGGGCTGAAGCAGTTGGGTATTCCTTAACAATCAACTTACCTTGTGTTTTACCTTTGATTTTCTGAATACGATTTTCAAAGATATCCTTATCAATAACCTTCAACTCATCCATTGTTAGGTTTAGTAAGTTGGCGTCAATACGTTCAGCGATACGTTCTTCAGACATTTCCATGGTAATGTAAAGAGCATTCTTACCTTGGTTCAAAGCACCAGCGGCAACGTGACACATAAACAATGACTTACCAACACCAGTACCAGCCAAGGCAATGTTTAGAGTTTTCTTAGACAAACCACCCTTGGTGATTTTGTTAAACATTTCAAGGTCGAAAGGAATCTTCTCTTCAACACGATGATAGAACTCAAAACGAGATTCATAGTCTTCGATATAATCGTGACCGATATGATTATCAAAAGATACAGCAAGTGCGTCAGATAGTAGTGAAGGGATAGCATCCTTCGTATGTACTTGGTCTTTGCCTTCAAAGATTCGGATTGAATCCATGATGGCTAGATATACTGCTCTATCCTTACAGAACTTCTCTGTATTCTCAAGTAACCACTCTTCATTAATCGGTGCGTGTACTAGTGTACCAATTATCTCGCCAATATCACTTACCTCTTTATCAGTCAAACCTTTAGTGTTACTGATTTCAATAGCAAGAACTTCTGGAGTAATTGGCTTGTTATATTTGGTAAAGAACTCGGCAATCTGATGAAGGATCGCCGACTCTTTGCGGTCACCAAAGTATTCTCTTTTAAGAAATGGAATTACCTTACGACAATAATGTTCATTGTGAATCAGATTCGTCAAAATCTGTTGTTCGATTCTCATCAATTCCGCCTGTATAAACTACTTGATTCTTCATCAGTTGCTGATCAAGAATGTCAATTAAAATATCACCGATATGGTTTTTAAACTTCTCACGATCTAACTCTTGGGCGCATTCATGTAAATCATAACTGAATTGTACACGAAGAGTATCGTCTTCCTCGATGAGGTTTACCTTACCATAGCTATAAATTATACCTTGGTATTCGCTGGAAGTCAACTTTATCAGCTGACTTCCATTGTAATCTTCATCAAGTAATTCGTATTCACGAATCATTCGTCAGTTTCCATATCTTCAAGAACTTTGTCAAGTTCTTCATCTTTAACCATTTCAACAGTTCCAATTGAGTAACGTGCTTTTACAAAATCGTAAAAAGACTTCTCAGTTAGAATTGGTAGCCAGAAATCTTTAGTTTCTGTATCCTTCAGGCGATACTTCTTATCTTCAACTTCGCCAGTTTCAAGATTTACCTTACTATACCAACCATTGGAAGGCTTAATGACATGTCCTGACTCAAGAGCGAGATCGAGTAAGCCAGACCACTTGCTAATACCACCATCAAAAGATACGCTAACAGGGATTTTAGATTTTTCTTTAACATAACGGGATTTTTCTACGTTGATAATGAAGTTGTAACCAACGACTTCAGTACCTTCTTTTTCTTGTTGACGACCAAGAATGAAAATGTTATCAGCTGAGTAGTATGAACCTGTACCACCACCAACGATGTCTTTAGGGAACAAACCAATTTCTTTGTAGGTATGATTAACAACTACGCAAGGAATGTCCTTAAGAGTTAGGTGTGGTGTAACCATACGGAACAAACTCTTCATTTGCTTGGCACGGCTCATATCCGCAACTGACTTACCATCCAAAGCATCTTCAACTTCTTTCTTAGAAGCTAAGTTACCGATTGAGTCAATAACGACAATAACGTGATCACCACGTTCAATACCGTTCAACTGTTGCATAATATCAAACTTTAATTGCTCAACGTCGGTAATTGGAGTATGAACAACACGCTTTGTATCAATACCAAAAGCATTGAAGTAAGATTGCGGTGTGCCGAACTCTGAATCGTAGAACAACACAACGGCATCTTCATACTTATCCAAGTATGCTTTAGCCATTAATAAGCTGAACGCAGTTTTGAAGTGCTTACTTGGACCAGCCCACATTGTAAGTCCTGGTGTTAGACCACCATCAAGACGACCTGATAATGCTACGTTGATAACAGGGATTGATGTTGGAATCATATCCTTCTTTGTAAAAAACTTTGACGCAGAAAGAATTGATGTATCCTTGATAGTCGAATTCTTCTTTAACTTCTCCATTAAACTCATTAATCTCTCCCTTCAACAAAACGAATCAATTCATTCTCATTCATGTAGCCAGACTTGCGGCGAACTTCTTCACCAGAATCTTCAACTAAAATTAATGTTGGTACACCACGAACATTATATTTTCTTGCAGTATCCATATCATTATCAATATCAATCTCTTCAATATTGATCATTAGAGAATCAATATCAGCTTTTGAATCTTCAATGACACGGGATAGCATCTTACATGGTTGGCACCAATCAGCATAAAATTTTAGTAGTTTCATATATTCTCCTTATCCGAAGAAATCTTCTAGCGAGGAAACTTCCTCGGCTGTCCAATTTAACGGTTCAATAATAGTTTTTAACGGTTCAACAAATGTTTTATCAAACTGGGTATCGTAGTCGATGAATTCGTCTAGTTTGAACTCTTTAGGTAGTTCTGTAAGGAAGGCGATAACATTTTCGTGGATAGGATTCGGTGTACGCAAATACACAAACTTAATCTTATCACCCTCACGAATCATCTGGTACTTTTTATCGATGCCAAATTTCTTAACATAATGATTATATAGCAACGCTGCGCGCACGTGAATTGGGGTCTTTGGGGCATACACAGGAGAACCTGCATACTGTTTTAGACCAGAAACTCCACGTGGAAAAGCAATTGCTTGTACTGGGTACTGAGTAAATTGACTCTTGTAATCAGCAATATACTTTTGTACGACTTTTTCTTCACCCTCAAGAATAACATTAACTGAGTTCTTAAGTTCCTCACGAATAACCGCAGGTGTAGAAGAACGAACCATCGCTAGACCCATAACCTTTTGTTTTGGTTTAGCGAACTGAACACCTTCAGAGTTATGTACATTAAGCACATAGTTCTTCTTGGCAATCCAAATACCTTTATCGGCTAGAACTTCACGCTTCATCTGCATTTTCTGACTATATGCGTTCATGTAGTCAGCTAGGTTTTGATATGTTGAGTCAATGAAAGGTTGGAAAACATCTTCACAGATTTTATCCATGAACTTGATTTTCTGTTCAGTTGTTTTACCTTCACAAACCTTCTCAACCAAATCTTCGAGAGATAGGTAAATTGAGTCAGTATCAATAGCGATAACGTAGTCTTTATCTTCGGTCTTAAGAGTTTTATTCATGTAACGATTAAACTCATTAGCCATCCAACGAATGGATAGTTGACCTGAAGTTGTAATACCTTCCGCCATACGGATATCAAAGTAACGGAAATACTGATTACCCATAGCACCATAAGCAGAGTTCAACGCAATCTTCATAGCCATTTGCAGGTTATTAAGTCGGCTGATTTCTTTTAGCAGGTGCTTCTTACTTTTATCAAGTTCGTATTCTTGTTGAACCTTTAACATCTGCTTCTTGAACTTTGAACGATTAGCATACATCGTTTCCATCAACTCGGGCATAAACCCTTTAATGTCGCGACGATAACACCAGCCGTTGGCGGTCATTGATAGATCCCTGCGTTTTGCGTAGGTTGTATCAATTTCTTGATCAAGAAGTCGGTCAACTGTACAAGAAATCTTTTCGTGGGTCAATGTCTCAGGTGAGATGTTGTACTGCATAATTAAGTGAGGATATAGACTGTTTAAGTCGAATGAAGCAACCCACTTATGCAATCCAACAAGTACGTCTTTAACATACGCACCTTCGAATTGTTCAGACTTACCACCATTATTTACTTTCATTGGGATAACAATACCCTTTGAACGTAGATGATTATAGATGATAGCGTCCCACATACGAACTTGAGAGTAAACATCTTCATAGTTGATTTTTGCGTTGTAAGCCATAGTAAGATGTAGTTCAATTAAACGCATCTTATCTTCTAGCTTATCAACTAATTCAACGTCATGGATGTTATATTCTACGAATGTGTGCCAGTGATGTGTGTAAAAATCGCGGAATGTATCGCCTGGATTTTCTTTCTTACGATCGCCAAGTTCTTGTTCAGCGATATAATCCAAGCGATAAGATTCTTGTTTTGAGTAAGTATATTTCTTGTATAGTTCTAGATAGTCAAGCTGAGCAATACCAGAAATATCATAGTGGATTTCTTCGTTACCTTTGATGAATGTTTTACGTTCACTGATCATACCCCATGGTGAGATTTTCTTGGCGAGTGATTCACCAAGTTCACGCTCAAGACGACGAATCAAATATGGTACGTCGAAGAAGTCAGTATTCCAACCAGTGATAATATCTGGATAGTTACCTTGCCACCAAATGATGAAGTCTTTAAGCATACTCTGTTCTGTAGAGTACCCTTGATAAGTTACATCACTACGAGTATTAGTAAATGAATCACCAGTTGGCGAATAACCGAACGTTACAATTTTCTTTGATTGAAGATCCTTAACAGTGATAAGAAGGATTTCTTCGTTGGCTGAACGAATGTCAGGAAAACCATTTTCAGTTGCGGTTTCAATATCAATCGTGAAGGTTTTAATCTGCTCCATATCCCAGTTGATATCATAATCATAGGTATCACTTAGATATTGGAGAGCATAGTTTGTTTGACCATATACCGCAAACCCCTGTACATCTTCATAACGCTTAACAAAATCACGGGTTTCGCGGATACTTCCTGGCTGTACTTCATCTACAAATGTGCCATCTAGGGTAGTCCATTTAGACTTACCCTTGGCATTAACAAACAACGTCGGCATGAATTCAATACGACGTTGATACTGACGACCATTCTCATAACCTCTTACGAGAACTTTATCGCCAGCGAGTTGTACGTTTGTGTAAAATTCCATTAACCTTTTCCATACATTAGCATCATGGCATCCAGAGCACAGTCGTGTACTGGATGGTGCTTAATAACTGCTGCTCTTTGAAACTCAGGATGTTCTACTTCTACATATCCATTAATCGTGCCGTACATAATATCAACAGCAGTTCTTACGTCACGCCACATATTATAAGTCGTAATTGTTTGCAAGTCAACTTTTCTACACAGAGAGTCGATTACAAGTTGGTCTAGTGACCCACGTGCCCACATAGTTTGTTTATTTGCATTTGGGAACTTGTTCATATAGTTATGTAGGACTTTAATTCCGTCTTCAGCTAACAAGTCATCACCAGATGGTTCCAAAGAAACTTCACGTGCATATTGATGTTGATTTTGCCACCATTCCAACGTACCAATATCTACAGTTCTACCAAGACGCTTAACTTGATCTTTTGACTTAAACTTGACAAAGCAAGCTGTGTCTAGCAACTGTTGATAAGTTGGTTTTTGTTCAGGGTCGAAGTGAATCAACGCAGCTGAAAGAACGACTGAGTTAGATTCTACTCCTAAAGTTTCAACGTCAAAGATAAACATTATTTGTAATCAATTTCTAAAAAGTTTGTTTCTTCTGGCATAACAGTAATTGAAACATCATCAACTTGAGCAGCTTGATACTGAAAAGAATCAAGTACAGAATGTTGATAAGATGACATACGATATGCTCCTTCTGGACAACGATACACGCTACCGCTGCTGCCGTGGAATAGGTAGCACTGTCCATCCTTTTCAGCTTTAACGATACCGCTGTTTAGTTTCCAGCTATCGCTACCACCGAACCCACCATACCAACCAGCGAACACTTTGTGTATAACGTTGCCTTTGTTTTTAATTTCTAAGACAACCCAAGTGTCTGGGATATACTCACTCATAATTAACTCCAAGTTCTATGTACTTCAGCAACCCATTCGTTGCCATCATATTCTGCGATCTCCCATTTTACATCATCTGGGATTTCTACTACTTTCAAAGTAGCATGCTTACCTTCATACTTCTCAGCGTCTTCCTCAACCAACTGAACCAAAGCTGGATCATCACGAGCAATCTTATAATGACATAGAGTTTGATCTGCATATTGTTGATTGTATGCTTGACGATCTTCTATTGGCATTTTATAGAACTCTTCACCCTCTTTAAGTTCAATTCGTTCTTCAGGTGGAGTTAACCAAACAGTGAAGATACCCATTGTCTTGAATTGCTTATCATCTTCAATCCAGCAAGGAATGTTTTTGATTTCACAGTAGCGTTGCATACCATCACGTGATAGCGAGAAGCCACCGTACTGCGCATTAATAACAACCTTAGTCATAACGTTTCTCAACTTTCAAAGTCTTGTGTACTAATTTATCTTTAATCATATCTGGGATGCTTAGGTATGGCTCTTCAAGAATAAAAGGACAGCTACCATCCCACTTACTATGTGTAAGAAAGAACTTATACGCATCAACATCTTTCTTATTATTCACATCAAATAGGTGACGCTTAGGAATCACTTGATCTAAAATCATTTTGCCATCTCCACAGATTGTGTCTTAACTTGCGTTAGACCATTGTCAAGAATCTTAGCAATGCCGCTGAAACCAACAGTAGCCAAGACTACACCAAAAATAGTACCAAGAATAAATGCTTTCACTTAATTTCTCCAAGAGTATCTGCTACATCTTTATCATCACGAACTTCTACGAAAATAGGCAAGAACAAACTATCTTCACCTGCCTTGTTTTTGATACGCATATTATACTTTACAGCAACGATTTTACCAACCAGTTGATCACGGATAGCCCAAAGATTATCTCTATGAGCGTCATTAAAACCAGAACCAACATTGACGGTAAGAGTGACCCCGTCTGTGGGTCGGGAACGACAGACCACAGCACCGAGTTTTCCAACATACTTACCAGTGCCCTCTTCCACTGAGACAATTTCGAGGTCACACTCCAACTCACCTTTGAATTTGATTTGGTGTTTTGCACGTTTGTCCTCCCAAATACCATTACGGTCTTTTAGGATAATACCTTCTTGCCCCTGTGCAAGCAAACCTTCAAAAAGAGTTTTTGCTTCTTCGTAGTTATCAACTTCCCACGAATCAACAAGACCAACCTTTTCTGGTTGAGTCAAGTCCATAAGAGAGCACAGAAAGTCCCAACGGCGACCGTATCCCGTTGGATAACGTCCTTCAATAAAATACAAATAAGGAATACAATCCCAGATTGTTGCGCGAACTTTAGCAGCTTCAGCTGTAGAGATAGTACCCTTGTTTGCCTTGTTCAAAATACCATTACCAGTTTGACGATCTAGAATGACATCGCCATCACAAACAAGCAACTCACCATCAAACACGCAGTCAACATCTCCTGCCAGCTTGATAAAATCTTGGTCAAGGTTGCCAAGCAACTGGATTTCTTTACCATTACGACTCCGATATTCTACCTTACCATCGCGAACGATAGCATTGAAACGCATGCCGTCCATCTTAGTTTGAACGATAGCTGGAAACTCTACCTTATCAACCAACTTCTGGTCAAACCCAGAACAAAGCATTACTGGGTATTCGTGAATCATATCAGTCCAAACTGCATTAACAGTTGATACAGATACACCACACTTCAAATCTTTTTGAATGATACGTTCAATAACCTTAGCATCTTCGTAGTTCAGTGCTTCAAGCATTGCCTTTAGATGTGCAATTGCCGCATTACCAGTTACATGGCGATGTGACAAATCATAAAGTGAATCAAGAGCAAATGCTAACTTAACATCAGACACTTCCATCTTTGGAGTGTATGCTGGGATCTTACGGATATAAAACTGAGTGAATGGATCTAGAGCAAGTTGAACTACACGCTGAAGAAGTTTATCTTCGCGATTAGCTTCAAGCTGTTCAATTTTAAAATTACGAGAATTGTTAGCTGCAAGATCATTAAAAAATGCATTCAAGTTCATTTCAATTCCTTAAATTTACGATAACGAGTGTCAAAGCCGATAGGTTTATTAAACTTCTTGATCTTACCAGATACAACGTTCAAATAAGCAACTATCTTAGACTTATCGTCGGTTACATAATATATGTGGTTTGGAATAGGGTCTTTCCAAACAGTGATTTCTTGCAACACTCTCATAATATATCCTTTCCTACTATAAGACTATTATACCCCATTTATCAATATTAGTCAAGCACTTTTTCCATGAAAAAAGCCAGCTCGGAAGCTGGCTCTGCGGGGGTTTGGGAACCTTATAGACCCGATAATGCGTTCGCAGGGGCGATTTGGATACCTGAACCGAATACTCGATTGTATTCGTTTTCCATCTTAATATCTGGGGTGGCTTCGGCTGCGATAGCATTCTTGCGAATAGTTACATCGCCAGTTGCATATGGCATATATGGAGCAATTCCAACACCCATGGCACCACTTTCGGTTGGTTGTAACATAATGTTAGCTGGAGATTTTACATCATAGCAAGCCTCAGTTTCACCAGTTACTTTGGCGATAACTTCTTCGCCATTAATCATTCTAAAAACTTTTACAGTCATATTATTCCTCAATCGCTAATGTTTCAATAAAATTTGCTGCTGCTTCTTGATTTGAAAAATGCTTAACGTGAATTTGTTCAGTAGCATAATAATTTTGAGCAACAACCAAAACATGTTTAGTTCTAAACACAGAAATCTTCATGATCCAATCCCCACGTCTTACCGTGATAAATGAAATTAGATTTGGAGAGACTTTTGCTTTCATCATACCTATATTTAGGTACGACGACTTGAACCTCCAGAAAACAACTTAAACATACGCAAACTGTTTTTGGTAATCATATCATAGAAAGCCATATTATCCATATAAGCATTTTCTACGAAGGTTGATGGTGTTGGTGGTTTGATGTTAAGTTCAGTATCAACTTCGTCTTGTGAACAAGTAACAACAACCATATCATTCTTCTGAGCAATATAACGCATGACGTGGTTTTCTGTCAGGCAATGCATAAAGACTGTCTTGATAGACTTTGTGCGTAGATAAGTTACCGCACGAGAGAACATACTTTGAGCTAAACCATAACCACGATACTTTGATACTACTGAGCAACCAAGTTCAGCAAAGTCATCTGTGATGGCAACGTGGCAAGTAGATAGCAGCTTACCAGAATCGTCATCAATACCAAACCAAACACTTCCGTTATCTTTAAATGATTCTTCAACATAATGACGGATAGCGTAGTTAGAAATTGCTGTACCAAAACGTAGTCTGCGGTCTTCGCTTTCTAGTTCACAAAAATGTTCAATGATTCGTTCTGAATCAACTTCGTTTAATTTTCTTACGATATAGTCCATAATTTTAAAAGGGGAGTTTCCTCCCCTCCTCCTTAGTCGTTAAGGAACTGCTTTTCGCCACGTGATTTCACAGCGACTTTCTTTGGCTTCTTTTCTTCTGGAATAAGACGCTCAAGAGCAATCTTAAGCATACCATTGAAAATTTCAGCATCACGCACTTCAACTTGATCGTTTAGTGCGAAAGTACGAGTGAAAGCACGAGCAGCAATACCCTTGAATAAGAAGTTATCGTCAGTCTCTTGAGAGTTGACGTTACCCTTAACAACTAGTTTACCACCATCAATTTCAATGTCAATATCAGATTGTCCGAAACCTGCCACAGCCATCTCGATGGTGTAGTGAGTGTCATCAATCTTCTTGATGTTGTATGGTGGATAGTTTGGGATATTTTTAGTTACATCATCATGCAGCTTCTGCAGCTTAGTTAGCTGATCGTCGAAACCAACGAAGAACTTATCAAAGTCCTTGAATGAGTCACCAAAAATTTGAGGGATGAATTTACTGTTCATGTTTTTCTCCTATTAAGCGAGGGTTTTAGATAGTAGACCCAAATGGCATCTACAGTTGTATTTATAAACATGAAAATTTATAAATAAAGGTGTAGGTCACGAGACTGGCATCTCTACCTACTCTAACACTTTTAGGGAGTATCAGCATGTCTATTTATTACGTTTATGCCTATATCCGCACAGATGGAACACCATACTATATCGGCAAGGGTAAAAATAAACGAGCATTTCAACACCACGGAAGAGTCAAATTACCTAAGGATTTATCTAGGATTGTATTCTTAGAAAAGAACCTAACTGAACTTGGCGCTTTCGCCTTAGAAAGAAGAATGATTAAATGGTGGGGACGTAAAGACCTCAACACAGGAATACTTCTTAATATTACTGATGGTGGAGAAGGTTGCTCGAACACATCAATCGAGACAAAAATCAAACAGGGAAATTCTTGGAGGGGTAAAGTTGCCTTCAATAAAGGTAAATCTCAACCCCACACAAAACATAAACCACGAAATGATAAGGGTAAGTCTAGACAGACATATTTACCTTTAGTAACTTGTATGTGCTGCAAACAAGTAGTAAACACGGTTAGTTTTGCAAGAAACCATAAACACTAGGTGCTGGTTACTTTATCCAGCGCCAATTACGTATGGCAGTGAAATTTCACGGACGCCTTCTTACGTGACGACAACGTTCCCAAGGTAGTGGGACTTATTCAGCTTGAGGACGAACCTTCTTACCGATGTTATATTTAGCTACAAGATTCCAGTCTTTCTTCTCTTTAAAGGCAACAACCTTAATTTGAGAGATAGACGCTTTGTTCTCCGCTTTAGATTCGTTTACGATCTTTAGCAGTTCCCAGTCTTGTAGTAATGCAGCGATAGCATTTCTGCGTTCGATATCGCTTGAATTGATGTTTGAATCTTTACCGTCAAGAGCAAAGAGTTCTTTGAAGTGTACGATAAAATAACGACCTTGCTTATGTAGAATATGGCAAGATTGGTATAGAGTATTATCTTTCTTTGACGCGATCCCAATACGAGTTAGAGTTTCGCGAACCTTCAAAAAGTTATCTGGTTCCGCTAGAGTTACCTCTAACATAGAATCGGGTGTCCAGTCATAATAAATCATTTCTGACATTATTTTCCACCTTTGTTTAATTTTTCTTCTATGAGTTTCAATTGATCATCTGAAAGAATGCTTAGAGCTTCTTTCGCTTTATCACTGGAATACCCGTAATATTCCTGAACCATCAGTAACGATTCGGTGGCTTTGTCTTTCTTAGCCCACTTTGAGAATCGCTTCCTTTTGGTTACACTATTTAGTAAAAATTGAAACTGCCATTCTGATGGAATGGAAGAGTGCATATTCATCACATTCGCCTGAGCGATTGTGTCGTGGAAATATGACAGACTACGATTTACCAAGTATGGTTGATATACCTTACTTGCGTTTGGTTCTTTAAAGAGGTCTTCTTTAGTAAAGTTAATAGCATTGAGGAAATCAAATGGATTCACAATTTCACCCCGACTGAATCTAGATCGCTTTCTTTAACAAAGAACTTAACACCTGGGTATTGTTGTGAAAGATATTTATCTAGTTCGCCGAAGGTTTCAGCTTGACCAAGAAACTTATCGGTTTCAGCTTCATAGACATAGAAATGTCCATTATGTTTCTCGATCTTGATACGCATAGAATTCTCTAACTGCTTTTCTTTTTCTGTTTCAATTTTAGAAAGCATATTATTGAGAACACGAAATGCCATGTATTCACGGATATACCAACCAGCGATGCTACCGATAATTAGAGCAACGAATATTACTAGAAGTTCCATTTTAGCCTCACTTAAACTTACACTGAATCATGACTTCAGTTAGAGCAGCCATAATATTTAGTTCGTGGTCTGCTACGAAAGCAGCCTTGTACTGATAATCAGCGAGGATTAGAATGAGGTTTGATACGCTTGATGGGTCAAGATACTGCATAGCATTATCATACAACTCTTTGAAAAGAGAAGATGTATCAGCATCAGAGTTCTTGGCTACCCACTTACGAACTTCGGTAAAGTTACGTTCCTTCATGAACGCTACAAGTTCTTTGTATGACTCTTCAGAAAGGTTTACGAAAATGCCAGTGTCGATCTTACCAGAAACAGAATAACGCTGAAGTTCGTTCAGCATACGGCGATAATCTGGGAAGTGTTTGGTAATTAGTTCAGCAACAACCTTTGGATCGAACTCAACGTTTTCGTTCTTTAGAATCTGAGTAACACGCTTGAAGAACTGAGCAGCGATTTGTTGCTTTTCTTTAGCGTCAACTTTAAAGTCGATATTGGCACAACGTGAACGTAGTGGCTCAATAATACGATGTTTGAAGTTACAGGTAAAGATAAAACGACAGTTGTTAGAGAACTCTTCAATGAATGAACGAAGCGCAGGTTGAACTGAATCACCATTCATATAATCTGCTTCGTCGATAATAACGACTTTCTTAGCGTCAGTCAAAGATACAGTTGAAGCGAAGTTCTTGATTTTGTTACGAAGTGTCTCAATCATACGACCTTCGTCTGAACCGTTAATCATGATCCAGTCAGCACCGATTTCGTTACATAGTGCTTTTGCTACAGTAGTCTTACCAACCCCAGCTGTACCGCTAAAGAGGAAAGTTGGTAGTTCACCTTGATCAATATATTGCTTAAAAGTAGCCTTCATTGACTCTGGAAGGATACACTCATCAATAGTTTGAGGACGATACTTCTCCACCCACAAAAATTGGTCGTCGCGTGATTCAATCATAATATCTCCATAATAAAAAAGAGGGAACAAGAGTTATTATACTCCCGTTCCCTTTGCAAAACAAATCAAATTAGAAGTCGAAGGTGGAATCGGCTTCTACTGCTACATAATAAACTAGGTCGCTTGTAGTGCTAGACTGGAAGCGGGAAATCTTCTTACTTGAAACGCTAACTGAATAATCGCCAGGAATCATCTTTAGGTTTTCAACCTTTAGATTAACCTTGAAAGTCTTATCAGTAGTACCAACTGGTTCGCTGAAAGAATTGCCAGTTGCGTTCTTCTTATCACCAACAACGATAGTGATTTGACCGTCAGCGCCAACTACAGATACGTCAGTTGCTTTTAGAACTGAAGCTGTACGTTGAATCATAGTTAGCATCTGGTTGTTTAGTTCAAAGTTAATTTCTGCTTCTGGGAAAGTGATTGACTTTGTCGGAGCAGTTAGAACTGTAGCATCAGCAGCAAAAAACTTGATGCTCATATTACCTTGAGTGATCTTACAAACCTTATCGCTGAACTCTAGTTCAGGATCGTCAAACAATGACATTGCGCCAAGGAATTCGTTTAGATCGTAAATACCAAAATCAGGGAATGTTTCAGAAACTGTTACGTCAGCCATGACGTTTTTCTGTGCACTGATAGTGGATAGTTTGTTACCTTGCTTAAGAAGCTGGTTTGAATTAATGCCTGCGAAGTTCTTAAAAATACCAAGGGTTTCTTTTGATAGCTTCATAATTTCTCCTATATCAAAGTATCATTACTATATATCGCATATTATATACGAAAAGGGGTTACAAGTCAAATATATTTTACCAGTCTGAACTTACATCAGAAGAGTCAGACCAGCTGTCTGACGAAGAACTAAAAGTATCTTCAACAGCTTTGCGTGAACTACTATCTTCAAAACCCCAAGAAGATTCTGATGAACGAATACCAACGCTACGTTCTTCTCTAGCTTCTTCAACGCTATTGATTAGAGAATTGATAGCGTAACCAGCAATCATTCCAGTCAAGAAACCATCATCAGAACTATCGCTTCGACGAGTTTCTGGTTTGATGTAATCCATCTCACGACTAAATGATTCAACCTTCTTTGGCGGAGGTGTAGATGGTGCACCAGCAGAAGCTGAAGTTGGTTTGGATTTAGCCATAATATTAGTCTTAGAACCATTAAGTGCCAAAAAATCAGCATACTTCTTCATTGAATCTGGTACTTCAACTTTATTTTGCTCAGCACGTAGGTCAGCCCAATATTTCTTAGACTTAGCTTGACGTTCAGCTTCTTCTTGGCGACTCTTTTTAAACTTAGTCCAAATACAACGACAGATGCCAGCGAAAATGGCAATCGCCAAGATAACAATACAATAAGCGATAATGTTTTCCATATTCAATTCGTCAAATAATTAAAAATTGTAAACAAACTCCACATAGTTATAGCAACAACAGCCAAACCAATACCAAGTGGTGGGCAAACTAAGGTGAGCAATAACCAAAGGATAAAGAGGAAAACTACCGCCAATTTGACGGTAGTTGGTAATTGTTTAATACTCTGCCACATATTACTTGTTAATCATCAGACCAGTCATGTTAGACGGAACAACAATCGTCTGGACTTTACCGTTCTTAATGCCTTCAGAAATGTTTAGGGCAGCTTGCGCGTTCATATAAGCGATAGACTGACTGCCTTGATTCGATAGAGCAGCCATACGTTCAGCTTCTTTCTTAGCAGTCTGTACTTCTACTTCCTTCTGCTTATATTCGTTCTTAGCACGAACAAGTTCGTTGGCAGACTGAACAACAGAATCAGCTGGAGTGATTTGACGAATTAGAACTTGACCGATAGTGATAGCACCATCTAGCTTTTCATCAGCAAGAGTTTGCTGAATTTGTTCCTTGATTTGAACTTCCATAGCTGCACGATTATCAGCCATCTCTAGAGCATCATACTTACGAGCAGCCTTGTAAGTTGCGTTACGAGTTGCGTTGAAGATATAGTTGAACATCAAGTAAGTATCACCACCGTGTACCGCATGGAACGACTTATTCTTTTCGTTATAAATTTCAGCAACTTGAGCTGGGTTAATGTTGTAAGTAACGATAAGGTCAAAGTCTTTCATTGTGCTGTTATCACGAGCAAGCGGAGTTAGGTCATCAACCTTAACTGCGATTTCCTTGACAGGGAAAGTGATAACTTCACCGATGATAGTTTGGTTAAATGAGCCTGGGAGCAATTCTTCATTCTTAACCTGCTTATCAAAGCCACGACGCAGACCAACTTCACCAGTTTCAATACGAGTACAGCCTGTGGCTAGAACACCAAGAGCAACAGCAGCGAGAATCGAACGTTTCATTATATAGTTTCCTTAAAAGAGAATTACAATACCAACTAGAACTACAAGAGTGATTACAGAACATAAAGCAGAATAAACTGCCAAACGGATATAATCTAGTTTTTGTTTACCTGTTAAATGCCAAATCCAACTAATTCCACAAAAGCATAGGGTAAACAAAAAGAAGAATGCGAATAAACCCTTAATCATTTTTCATCCTTAGAATATTTCACATCATGCTCATATAAAAAGAACAAACAGCACATTGCGTGCGCTAGGTGATGAATACCAGATTCTGGATCAAACACTTCACCCTCTTTGTATGCCCACAGATGTCGTTGCATAGCATCAAAGTAACGACGCTTAGAATCTGGTACAAACTTCCAATTGTCGGGTTCATACTTTTCTGCACCGAATGTCAGTACCTTAGTCATTTCCTTCAGTGCTAGTGGTGGAATCAAACCATATTGTAGTTTACCACCATCAAACTTTCTACCGCCAGTTGTCGCTTTTTGACTTGCTTTAACAACATCAAGTTTAGCGAAACTTGTATCTTTTTTATTTGCCATATTTCCTCCAAATGAAGCCGACAATGGGTACTCCCGATGACGATACATAGGAATACCCATTAGCGAATCACTTAGCCAGCGAACGCTTGTGCGCCGAGAATAGCGTTAGCAACAGCAACCATCTTACGAGTTGGCTTACCGATGCGATACTTAACGGTCTCAGTGCCATCGGCTAGGACTGCCTTGTTACTGTAGATGCAGTAACCTTGCTCACGCAATGAATGAATAGTACCGTGTGGGTTCTTCAAACCAAATGAGCCAGCAATCTGCTTAGCAGTTACTTCAGCACCACTTTGTAGGTGGTTTAGTAGTTTAGCTTGCTTTGACATAATATCTCCATTGTTAAACCATCATGATGAAACCATTGAGGGGGCGATGGTTAAACCCCCTCAATGTTATTAAACTTCGATGCCGTTTTCGCGAAGAATCTAATTGAAGTCTTCAACGTCTTGGTCGAACGGTTCAGATTCGTCGATGATACGACTTAGACGATCTTCAGAGATGTCTTCGTCTTCAACTTCGGCAACGGGTGCGGTCTTAACTGGCTTGACCTTAACAACCTTGGCTTTAGCCAGCTTGGCTACCTTTGCCTTGGCTTTAGCGACAGGATTGCGCTTAGCATCTAGTTCTTGCTGGAACGCAGATAGTTCTGCGGCAGTAGGAAGCGGAAGCTGGTAAACACCACGCTCAATCTTGTTCTTGTTAAACAACCAGTTAGGATAACCGATCTTTTCACCCTTGGCGCCAGTACGTGCTAGACGAACTGCGTCATAATGAGCGGAACACTCTTTAAGAGTAACCTTATCGGCTTTAGGATGGGCTTCAATAAACGAAACAACGAAACGTTTTTGAGCCAGAGTAAGATTTGCAAACTTCAACATAATATATTTCCCTTCAGGATTATCAACTCAATACAAGTATTATGCATGAAGTTGGAATTTCAGTCAAGCACTTCTTGCAATCCCAGGTCATCGGCAGGGTTATTATCTGCCTTGACTTTAATTCAGGAAAGAGTTACGCTCTCACCACCACGAATCGTAGTAGACGTCCTTGCCTTCGGTCATCGCTTGACGGGCAGATTCGACGAACTCAAGGGCTGAATCCAGCTCTTCCTGATCGATGGTCTGCGAACCAAAGAAAAACCCTTCTCGCGGAACCAGCTGTTTCGATCGAACATCTTCCTCTAGCCGATCCAGAAGTTCAGGGGATAGCTGAAAGGGGACGCAATTGAACTCACCATCATAACCTGCCTCACGGGCACGATCTTCCATCCAGCCGTGTAGGGCATTGAACTTCCTCCAATACGAAAGTTCTTCTCGCACAGTGCCTTCGGGCACTTCAAACAACTCACCAGTGCCTTGGGGCACAGCAATAGCAAACATATCCAAACCCATTTTTACGCTCGCTCCTATCGTGACTGGGAAACAGATCGGAAGAGCACACGTCTGAACTCCAGTCACTCTCGCGCATCTCGT
>OGVI01000003.1_pt1 | contig 36910 bp, 64 predicted proteins | sample 1575701 | NCBI WGS metagenome assembly OGVI01 (sample SAMN07581551, study PRJEB24739) | freshwater metagenome | place: Singapore | collected 2015-04 | reverse complement strand
TTTTTTTTTTTCAAGCAGAAGACGGCATACGAGATGCGCGAGAGTGACTGGAGTTCAGACGTGTGCTCTTCCGATCTGTTTCCCAGTCACGATACTTTTTTATACTGACAAATATGGAAGAGAAAATTTTGACTTTGGCAAGGCAGCTAAGGATGTTGCTTTAGCTATTGTAGTCCTGTTCACTCTGATTTACATCTGGCCATTCAACACTGTGCCGACTGGCTATAGAGGAGTTGTAACTCAATTCGGTGCCATCAAGGGTATTGAAAGTGAAGGGCTGACAATTCTCCCGCCCTGGCAAACACTCACAACCTTCAGTGTTCGAACGGAGTCGGCATCAATCGAGAACGTTGAAGGTGCCACAGCAGACCAACAACCTGTAGCAATTAGCTTGGCTGTAAGGTACGCTATTCAACCCGATAAAATTGCCAACGTTTATGAACAATACAGTCATACCGGCAATCTGTCAGGATATGTTAATTCGGCCACACACGAAGTGTTCAAGGCCGTGACTGCAAGGTATACAGCACCAGAACTGATTTCCAGACGGTCGGAAGTATCTCGAGAAATTAAATCGGGGTTGTCTGACAAAATTGCTTTATATGGGGCAAGCGTGGTTAATATTGACATGACCGGGTTTGCATTTTCTAAACAATATATGGAGGCCATTAACGAAAAGGTAACTCAAGAGCAAAAGAAACTTGCTGCTGACAATAAGCTCAAGACAGTTGAGTCTGAACAGAAGCAGAAAGTTGCTATTGCTGAGGCTGAACGTGATGCTCAAAAGGCTAAAGCAGACGGTGAAGCATACCAGCGAAAGACCTTGGCTGAAGCTGAAGCAGCAGCAATTAAGATTCAGAGCGATGCCCTTAAACAATCCCAAGACATACTTGCACTCCGCAAGATTGAGGTTGAAAGGGTTCGAGCTGATAAGTGGGACGGTAAGTTGCCAGTAAATATTTATGCTGGTGCTCCAATCCCCTTCTTGAATACCGACAAGTAACAAAGCAATACCTTACATTTTGTTCCTCCAAACTTTAAATTGTAATTAACTAACCTAAGGTGATTAAAATGAAAATGACTACTATCATTGCCGCTCTGCTGACCGTGCTTGTTTCTTCTGCTGCATTTGCCGGCGAACATCGTGAACACAGTTGTCCTGCTCCGGTTGTTATCTATAACACCCCTGTCCAGCCCCTGGTTGAAACCAAGGTTAAGACCATCTTGCGCTCAACCTTCTGCCGCAGTGGTGTTAACGGCCTTACCTGCACCCAAGAGTCTGTGGAGTTCGACAGCTTCGAAACCTGCACCATTGCTGCAAACGATCAAGCAGCATTCTTGGGCAACGTAAAGTTCAACCACGTAGGTTGCTACAAGAAGTAATTAAGTAACAACTTGATGGACAAGGATGTCCTTTACATCGGAGGTTAAATGTTCCTACAGTTCTCACAAAATCACATGACTCTCAGGATTATTGAGGGAGATCCTGAAAGTCCAATTAGCCAACAACGTTTGGTAGCTTCTGCCAGTGTTTACCGTTTCGGAACTAATGGCATTCTGGAAGCTCTTGTATCTAACGGATCAAAAGCCCTGACCAAAGATACATATCTGAATCTGTTTAAAGATTTACGTGGTATGGGTATGACCCATTTAATTATTCAAAGGGCTAGAGGTGCAGGGTTCTTCTCAAGAGAAATCAATGAAGAGCCTTTTAAAGGTTGGTGTTTAATTAATCTTTGGGAAGTTACTGAGAGGTTATAGTCATGGCAACACTAGATATTAGACCGGATGCAGACGACAAAATTGATCGAATCCAGTTTGATGGAGATTCATTCTTGGTAAATGATCTGGGAAGCTATTACATTCAAACACGCGATGAAGAACACTACATTGCTGTCAATGAAGAGTCCCTCGACAATCTTATCTTAGCTATCCAAAAGGCTAAAGAACTTTGGTTCTCGGGGAAATAGTACAATGACAATCTTAGACGTTCGAGCAAAGAATTCTCCCGGTGAAACTTCAATCATATACTTCACAGATGCCAAGTATGTGAGATATAACACCGACAAAGATGTCGTTATCTCTGATAACATGCTAGGTACCTCGATGATCCTTACCCATCATCAAGTACAAGACATGATTGAAGCCCTACAACTTGCCCTAAAATATTGGAGAACCTAACTAACCCTCCTGCTTGGTTGGCATAAGGGCGTTCTCGACTCCTACAAGGACGTAGGAGAAGAGTTTCTAATGTATCCTATACCATCGTAGCGGGTACAGTATAAACTCTTTACAGTGAGGCTTATATGCATTATTTACCTTTTCTCTCAGATGACTATGACGAAGAAGAAGAACTGTTCAAAATGCACATGGAAGATGCCAGAAAAATTCAAGTAACTCCCGAAGAAGATATGTACAAAGAGTTACTTGAAGAAATAGGAGATCCGTTCCCACTCTCTGATCCCGAAGATGTTAACGGGATATACGAGTGTTTCTAAGAACTACTATCATCGTTGAGGTGGAAACATGCATAAAAGCTTATTAACAGTTTGCATACTCCTGTATATCTCTATATGTCTACAACTTGCCGGCATTGTTTGCCGGATAATTGAGTTGGTGCAGGAGAACATCAAATGACCATCGACATCAAACGCATGCGTGAACTCCACGCGGCAACGACGCAAGGGGAGTATTTAAGCGCAGTCGGTTGGGTTTTGTTAACAGAAACCGACACTATGGTTGCGGAGTGTCACGACGCAGAAGGACCTATAAGTATTGAATGTGAGAATGCGAATGCACGATTTTTCGCCGAGGCCCACAACAACTGGCTTGCCATGTGTGAGGAAATCGAAACCCAACGCCAGCAGCTCGCTGAGTATCGATCGTTGGTAGGCATCGAGAATGTGAAGATTTATGGAGGTGGCGCATGAAAATCAAAACCTCAGAGCTGATCGAATCCGCTCTTGATTTAGCAGTCTGGCAGTGCGATCCAGCAGGGATACAAGTCTCCATAGCGCCCTTTAAGGGAAGCAAACACCTATACCTACATGGACAAAACGGAAAGATAGCCGGGGATTGGGGACCATCCCGATTCTGGGCACAAGGCGGGCCAATTATCGAGAGGAAAGTAATTCGTCTGAACTCCTATGACGGCGGTAAAACCTGGGTTGCAGACATGGGCAATCCAGCGCAAGCAGAAGGCCCCACTCCGCTAATAGCGGCTATGCGCTGCCATGTTATATCAGAACTTGGTGAATATGTTGACATTCCAGAGGAGTTGTTATGAAACCGTTTAATTTAGAAGCTGCTAAGCGTGGCGAACCAGTCCAAACAAAGGATGGTAGAAAAGCCCGTATTCTTGCTTTTGATAGGTCGGGTCCAACATTCCCGGTTGTAGGACTAATCACTCAGCTCAACGGCTATGAAAATATGCAGGTATGGGATGAAGACGGTCGCGTTCCTCGTAAGCCAAGCTATTTAGCAGACGATATATCTTACGGGGAAGATTTAGTAATGGTCCCTAAAAAGATTGAATTAGTTATTATGGAAAATAAAGACTTCCCTAATTACAGTTCTTTTCCTTATGTGGCCAATGTTGCAGGCGGCAATAATCCTACAATGGGTTGGAAAGTTGTCGGTAATGCAGAGATTGAAATATGAGCACGAAATCACGCGTATTCTATTACGGGATAGCTGTAACTGGCGGCCTTATTTCGTCTTTCGAGTTCGAAACAAAAGAGCAAGTAGAAGAGTGGGTTAAACTAAAACTCCCTATACTTGAAGAGAAATATGGCAATCTAAAGTTCGTCGTGTATGATCTACCCGGATTGAAAGTTGGGGACAAATGCAGAGTTTATGGAGAAGGCTCCGATGAGTTTGTTATAGAAAGCATCAAGCAGTATAGCGAAGATAGATGGGGATTCTGTTTAGATTCTGGTTGGTCTGAAGAAGTTTATAAGTGTTACTTGCCAGCACAGTAGGGGTTGAAGATGAGTGTATTAGCAACTGTATTGGATTCCAACAAAGAAAACTTATTCAAGGATGAAGAAGAGTTGGATGAATATGTCTACGATGAATGGACTCTAGATTGTTGGGTTCCCAGTAAAAAAGCATTTAGGATATATTGCCTGGGCTTTTTCCAAGACGAAGAAGAACTTTGGTTCCAGGGATATTTTAGAAATGCTGAATATGTTCAGATAGTTTATTACCAGGAATCCGGACATGGTGATGATACAGGAGAATTTAAAGATAGGGAAAAGTTCTTAGACCTTCTTCGCTCATGTACTTGGAGTCAGTACTTCACTGAGGATATGTTCTATAAATCAGGAGAGAATGAATACACTCATGTATTTGATCTCAATAAGATGTCTTGGACCAACGTAATACTGGCAGTATCATTGGCCCGAATGGGTTGGGAAAACCACGAAGCCGGCGAATGGGCGGTACAGCTTTCAGAAGAATTTCCAGATATGCCAGCAGACCATGTTATCATACTGGCATGTAATACCGCCTGGAGATTTTTTTATGGTTCGAGAGGTAAAAAAGTATTGCAGTTTGGGATAACTGGAGGAAGGACCCCTGGACATATGACGTTTAAGCTTTACACGGCGGGGATTCTACAAGAGCATGTTATTAAAGAGCTTACCTCTGTTTTAGAATCCCTCCCTGCTTTTAAGTCCTATCTCAACTACGATAATGAAATGGTTGATGAAGACTATAGAGCATTCTATGGCCCGGAACAATATTATGATAGGGTCGCTGGCCTTGTCAAAAACATGGGCATTGAAAACGATAGGCGCCGGCTTGCATTGAATGAGAACCGTCACATCAAGATAAACCTATCTGTTAAGGAACAAGTTCAACCGATGTATGATTATTTGAGAGGTGTATAATGCGAGTATTATGTTTGGCCGGAGTATCATGCGAGTCTCCTTTCGAGACTATGGGGGCAACTACTATCACAACTCGACGAGCAGCATCGGTGGCCCCTTCTATAGCCAACGCCCGTGATGCCTTTCTTGACAGTTTTGACATTGTTTGTTTTTCTGGAGGAACCGACATTAGCCCAAGTCTTTACGGACAGCAGCCTATTGGAGAAACCCAACACCCGGATGCTCAACGAGATGTTGCAGAGTTTAAAATCTTCAACTATTGCCAAAAGAATGGCATTCCAGTCGTAGGTATTTGTCGAGGATTGCAATTAATTACCGCGTTAACCGGCGGTCAATTGATCCAGCACGCAGAAAATCATGGCGGCGTCAATCATCCGGTAAAGTTTACTGAATCCATCGGCAAGTACAAGAAGGGTGATGTGATCAGGGTTAACTCCTGCCATCATCAAATGTGCCTGCCTGCTGAAAATGGCGTACTGTTGGCAGTATCTCATCAGCACCATAGCAAATACTATTTCAATGATAAAGGTCAGATGGCGGCACCTTACGAGGCTGAAGCAATTATTTGGCCCTCTTTGAAGGCGGGAGGTGTTCAGTGGCACCCTGAATGGATGCAAGAATCTGCTGAAGGGCACCAGGTGTTTTTGGAAATCGTTCGTGAGGTTATGAAATGAAACCAGTAGTCTTCCTCTTTAAGAACAGGTTGAGAAGGGACAACGGTAAGTACCGTATTGATTACGGATACCGGCTGTTTAAGACAATCAAAGATGAGTTGGGAAAGGCGGGCATAAAGGCAGTTCTTGACGGTCCTGCCGAGCTTCAGCATTTGAATGTTGGGGACGATATTTGCCCTATTGTAGTTAACTGGGGTTGTTCTCCTAAGGCAGTCAAATCCTTCATAGAAGGGGCTGTTTACCTAAACCATCCCGAAAATGTTTACAAAGCCGTAAACAAGATTGAAACCCAGAAGGCACTGCGGGATTTTGGCGTTAACAGGCTAACTCAGACAACTAGCAAGCACCAAGCATGGACCTGGTTTTTGAATGAGTCAATTGTATTAGCACGCACGACCGTTACTGGAAAATCTGGTGAGGGTATTGTCGTATTGAATTTCAAAAATGACAAGGACAAGTACCCTACTGAAGAGAGTTTTCCTGATGCACCGCTTTACTCTCTATATTGGCCAAAGACTCATGAATTCAGGATTCATGTGGTTGATGGTGTTGTTGTTGACCGACAGCAGAAGCGCAAAATGTCTGAAGAAAAGCTTGTCGGCAATGAGCTGACCTACGACAAGATGATCAGGTCTTGGGAGAATGGTTGGGTATTTACAAGGGAAAATATACGGACTAGCGACTATATGGACACAACAGCTATACATGCAGTCCAGGCACTCGGGTTAAGATATGCTGCTGTGGATATGTTTGCCAAGTATGACTCAGGCAGCAATGGTCGTATCCGTGACTGGGCAGTGTGCGAAGTTAATACCTCACCCGGCATGGAAGGAGCAACGCTGGATACTTACGCAACTGCTTTGACTAAGTTGATTAAAGAGACTGTCAATGAAGTTGCTGGGTACAAAGAGCCTGTTGCAAAGAAAGCAAATCCAACCAGCTACTTTACTGCAATTGAGGAATTGGAAGAGGCCTTGGTCTACTTAAATCAAGAGCCGGAACCAATTTACGAAACCGAAGATGAAATCCTCGAGGACGAAGAAGACCATGAGTAAGAGATTAGAAACAGAAAGTTTTGAGGAATACCGTGCTCGATTGAAAGTTGAGCAGGCAGAAACAAAACAGAAGTTGAAAGGGGATTTAGTCTGGACTTCTGTATTTTATGAAACAATTCCAGACTCTGAAGGAAACCCTAAACTAAAACCGAACGGAATGCCGTACATGCAACGGTTTGCACACACTTATCGTAAAGGTGAAGAAAATGGCTGATACAATCAAACAAGTTCGGTGCACTTGTCAGAGCGCATACCAGGATCAGAAATACGGTTTTATGCAGCGTATAGCTAACCGTATCATGAAAGCTAAGAATGCTTTTAAGTGTACTGTTTGCAACCGCGAACACTCTTTTTCTGACGACAGTAAAAAGTAAGGTATAATATGTCTCAAATTCTTATTGGTTCTGACCCGGAAGTTATCTTAACCAAGAATGGTTCTCCTTTTTCCAGTGTTGGATTGCTTGGCGGCACTAAGACTCATCCGCGCAAGTCAACTCACGGTTGGATTCAGGAGGACAATGTTCTGGCTGAATATAACATCGAGCCAGCAGCAACTGCTGAAGAATTTATCAACAATCATCTGCTCGTTCTCCGGGACTTGACAGATATCATCAAGCCCCTTGGCCTGGAGTATGCAGTTAAGGCGTCCGCCTTGTATGCTTCTGATCAATTACTGACCCTTCAAGCTATTACCGCAGGTTGTGAGCCTGACTATGATGCTTGGAATCTCACTGTAAATAGCCCGCCTCCGATAGGTTTCAGTAACCTGCGTAGTGCTGGCGGCCACCTCCATGTCTCTTTCCCCATCACTGACGAAGATGACGATCGTATTAACCTTGTTCGTACTATGGATATTCTTCTTGGCGTACCCTCTGTACTTATGGATGAAGACCTTGAAAGGCGTAAACTCTATGGTAAAGCAGGTGCACACCGACCAAAGTACAAGGAAGAAGGGCACCCTTACGACGGCGTGGAATATCGTACTCTCAGTAATTTCTGGCTTTCGTCGGAAAAGCTGATGGCCTGGGCTTTTAACCAGACTGTAAAAGCCGTAGAGAGAATGCCTGAATTTGTTAGTCTTATCGAATCTGATGGCATTGATGTTCCGGGGATTATGGATTGTATTAATACCGGTGACAAGAAGTTTGCCGAGAATTTCTGTTCATATTACGATATTGAGGTGGCCTAATGCCTTATAAGAAGACTACAAATGATTGGAATACTAAACATGGAGAGTGTTTCGTTAAATTTACTGAGCCAGGAAAAGATCCTGTAGCGGCTTTTATCCTAGGTTTTGAAACCTATGCCTCTATGATAGAGAAACCTGCTCCTGCGGGAATCTACGCATCAGATGATGTGTTTGTTCGACTAAAGGTTTGGGAAAGCGCTCGAAAGTACCGCTATGAGACAGTCTTCTGCGAAGATAGCCAGGTAGGGTATGAGTTCCCGGCCCTAGGCGTTACTACCTACAGAGAAGGTTTTATAACTCTTATTCGGCGTACTAGACTAGATAGCCCAACCAAGTACCGTCAAAGTATTTGTAATGGGGCTGTTTCAGTTCTCGATATGTGTTCGTCTGAGACCTCGTCTATACGTCCGGCTGTTAGCAATTTCACTCTTGATGTTGCTACCCACGTATTTAACCCCGTCTACTATTCAATAGAAGAGCTTACCAACGACATCTACAACCTTCGTAGAATAGGTGGCGCTTTATCTTTGGAGTACGGCGTTAAGATTGGACGCTGGTCGAATAAGCTCGAACTGTGGAAAAACAGTAAGTTTATCGGGTTTGTGGATGATGGCGTAGTAATGTTGCCGGACTCTTTGATGGATTTAACTGAAGAAATTGAATCATTCGGTATGAAGGTCAAATACACTGCAGTCAAGGAATTGGAAATCAAACCGGCGATTAAACCGAAAACATCGGCTGTTAAGTTTGTGGCGACTCCTGGTGGCTGGGCTACTATCGGAGGCACTGCAGTCGGAACAGATACCCCGGCCTTTGTTACTACAACTCAAACCTCTAATTGGTGAAATATATGGCAATATCGCTTTCAGGAGTTACCGGCCAAAAGCCGATGGAAGTTGAGTTCAAAGGATCGGAACTTTTGGTATGTAACAGGACCGCCGTTGGAATTGAAGTTGAATTGGAAAATTTCGCTAATGCATCATTGCAAGGCAAGAACGGCAAGCTGTCATATTGGCAATCAACTCATGACGGATCACTAAAGCATAACGGAATTGAGCTTATCGGCTGTGTATCGGCAGGCAGTAATATTTATCTCCCATTAGTAGGAGAGAATGTTGTCAAAGGGCTGGAAGAACTAAAGGAAGTTTTTGAACTTAATGAAAAACACGGATATGTTCCAGAGCTGTCCGAACGAACTTCAGTGCATGTCCATATTGATGTTCGGGATATGTCTGCTGAAGAGTTGCATCGAATGTTGCTGTTGTACTTGGTGTTTGAGATACCGTTGTTCAAGTTTGCAGGAGAGCATCGCAAGAATAATGCGTATTGCATTCCGCTTGCACAAAACAAGATGCTGTTGGGTAGGCTCGACCACCTACGGGGTGAGAGTCCGTCGGGAATCTTGACAACCATCAACCAAGGAACCAAGTATGACGCTGCCAATATCTATAGTGTCAGACAAAAGGGGTCAGTGGAATTTCGTATGCATGAGGGCTGTACTGATACCGGCAGGCTGCTTAACTGGATTAATCTACTACTATCACTCAAGGTTGCAGCAAAAACTCTGACAACATGGACCTCTGTACAACTTCCTAACTACTTCTCTGCCGTCGGTTCTGATGAGTTTATGCTGCAGGTCTTTAGTCCGGACTTGTACCGTATTTTGAAATACGAAGGTATTGAATACGATGTCCTTAAAGGTATTAGGTTTTGTCAAGATGTCCTGTTGGATAAATTGCTTTCCCAGTACACTTCAGAGCATGCCTTGAGCCAAACCTCGTCCTATAAAGGCAAGCAAGAAGACCTGATTGTATACAAGTTCTGTTCTACTAAGCGTTCTTTTAACCCTGAAGCCTTCTAAAATAGGAGAATATTATGTGTGGTATTGTTGGATTGTTGTCTCCTAATTCGTGGGACTTTCAGAAAAAGAAGAAGTATTTTACTTCAGCCCTTTATGCCAATGCTTTGAGGGGGATGGACTCAACAGGAATATTTGGTATCCCTCACAACCCAGACAAGGAGAGCGCATTTCTCTATAAGCGAGCGGTGCAGGCCTCGGACTTCTTACAGATGCGTCCTGTCGAGAAGATTATGACCGATATCGAGAAGTATTGGGCAGTTATTGGTCATAACCGTGCAGCTACTTTTGGTAAAGTTAATAACCAGAATGCTCATCCGTTCCACATTGGCAACATCACGTTGGTCCATAACGGCAGTTTGTCAAACTATAGCCAACCGCTGCCTAATTTCAAGGACTATGCTGTAGATAGTGAAGCTATTTGCGCATCTATCAACAAGATCGGCATTGAAGAAACTGCTCCGCTTATTCATGGAGCATTTGCTCTTGTGTGGCATGATAAGCGAAACAATACCATTAATTTGCTTCGGAATGAAGAAAGGCCGCTGTACTTCTGCACGACCAAGGAAGCCGGAGACAAGCCTGGTCCTGTATTGATCGGCAGCGAACATCTTATGATGGAGTGGCTGGCGTCTCGTCCAGGATCAGATTTTAATATCGACAAAACGTATACGACTCGTCCTGGGGATCTAGTTGTTTTTAGTAAGGACGACCTTTCTACATACGAAATCAAGAAGATGAAGTTGTATGAGAAACCCGTTACAACTTCGTATACGACCTATTCTAGCGCAAATGATGGCCGGTATATCAATGGAAGATGGGAGTCTGGCAGCAGAAATTCCAACGTCGGAACTCAGACTCAATCAAACCTCAAGGCAACAACGCCAAACACGTCCGTCAGGGAAGGGGTTGGAAGTGAGGTTATGAAAATTGACTTAAGAACTCCAACTACACTTGACGCAACTGTTTTGGAGTCTGTTGGATTAACCCTCATTGGTGAAGAGTTTGAGGTTGATATTGACCATTGGTATCCTTATGACACCAACCAGAACAAGCTGACGGGAGATTCGAGAGGGTATCTCATAGGCTATCTGGAGTCAACTGGACCCAAGTCTGACTTGGTTGAGGTTCGCGTTAACGGGGTCCTTCACAAGGAAAAGGTTTGGTTTGAAGGTGAAACCATTACTGCTATTGTTGCTGGGGTGCAGCAACCAGCCACAAAAGATTCAACTCCAGTCATTCATGCTAGAAATCCTGCGGTGGTCGTAAAGCAAACTGAAGTAGTTGAAGAAGGTGAAAAAAAAACGGATTGATAGATGGACTAGGATCTTCAGACAGTTACGAAATTCCGTACATTCTAGGTCCTAAAGGAGAATATCTTACGGAAAAGCAGTTCAATATTATTACAAAACACGGGTGTGCACATTGCTCTTGTGATGTGCACCCTGAGGATGCCCCTTTTACGGCATGGACTGCCGATGGTCAACCTATTTGTTCTGATTGCTTACAAAGTATGGTTTAAAGCTTATGAAAATTATTCGACCAGCACCGACAAAAACTTCTAGGTATAATCAAATCACCCAAGATGTGCCGGTTAAGTTCTCTTTTGTGAATGAAACTCCAGAAGGAGATTACCGTCTTTTGCACACTCCTTTTATTTGTCGGGACTATTTTAACGAATGTGTTGCCGGAAATAGATTTAAGCAAAAGCACTCTATATATGGTTTTGCATGGGACCCTAAACAACACTCGCTAGATGAAGATCACACTAAATTATATGTCGATGTTTCTGATTTTCTTTCGGGAAAAGAAGCAGAGTCTCTGCATGAGTTAGTATTTGCCATTAGAGATTTTGAATTGGAATTGGGCCGATCATTCACTAAAGTTCTTCCAACAGAGTCTCCAACTGAATTTGTTTTCATTGCAGACAAAAAGTGGCAAGAATCTTGTTTAGGGATGAACATTTATACCATGATGATCAAGTGTATTTGTAAGGCAGGCAGTCGTTTTAACGGGCTAGGGACGGCAATCTCACTGCCCACCATCCTTGATGAAGTTTCAAAGACTTACACGAAAGAGGGCGGGTATCTCAGATTCCTTCAGGAAAAAGTTGAAGGTTTCTCTGCAACCCTCGATGTATATTCTGCACTAGTCTGGCTAGCGGATAATGCAGACCTAATCGAATTTAAAGAACCACAGGGAGGGTACGAATACATTGCCGGCCTCCATAATAGCAGTGGAATCCAAGCTTTTGCTACTGCTTTAGGATTCACGAAAGAAGCCAGAGAATCATCATTAGGAGTAACGTATGGAAAATTTTATGCCCTCGCAGATAAATTTCAGGAACAATTCACTAACCCCTGAACTTCACGACATCTCCGATGTCCTACTAGTTCTTGAAAAAGAACGTTTACTCGAAGATTTAGATTATCAACCAGAGGATACTCAATGAAAGCAGATAAAGATATCATCACCCTTCTCCAAGACCAGTACACCATTGAAGTCTACAGCAGTTTGCAATACATGGACCAAGCTGCTGCAGTACAGAAAAAAGGATTTGACAAACTGGCACAAGTTCTTTTTGCAGAATCTGCGGAAGAACGCGAACACGCTGAAAAGATCAGCAAGCGGCTTTATTATTTTGAGTCCAATCCCGGGACTCTCAAGGTAATCGTACCACCCGCAAGTGAAGAAGTACATCAGATTTTTCAAGACGTTCTTGATTTGGAAAAACGTACACAAGAGCATCTGCAAGAGTGTATTACTACTGCAGAAGCAGCTCAGGACTATATCTCTCGAGACCTTTTTGTTGAGCTGTTGAAGCCTACAGAAGATCAGATCTATGCTATGGAGGCTCAGTTAAAGTTGAAAGATATCCTTGGCGTGCAGAATTGGCTGCAAACCTGGGTCTAAACTACTATCACAAATTGGAGTTAAATGGCCTATATTGAAAATATTGAGTGTCCTAAGTGCGGAGCTAATCATGGTTTAGCAGTTTACCGTGATGAAGAAGACAAGCACAACGGATACTGTTTCCGGTGTCGTACATATTTCTCGGACCCCTATCAAGGGGTTCCGGGAGAGATGCCGACAAACTATAATAACAATAAACAAATGAAAAGCGGTAGAACTTTAGAATGGGTTGAACACAACACTGTATTTACAGCACTTCCTCATAGGGGGCTTAGCAAAGATGCATGCGAAAAGTATGGCGTTAAAGCTTCTTTTGATGAACAAACGGGAGAAATTTCCGAAACATTCTTCCCGGCATTCAAAGAAGGCAAGCTTACAGGGTATAAGGTTAAAAAGAGAAATAAAGACCAATATGCTATCGGAGATTGCAAAGGAAATATTGAATTCTTTGGGCAGTCGGTGGCCGGTGAAAGTGGTAAGCTTATCGTGGTTACAGAAGGTGAAGAAGACTGTCTAGCCGCTTGGCAGATGTTCCAAATTGCCGGTAAGAATTATCGAGTAGCTTCACTACCTAATGGTGCCAATCTAAAAGCCATCCGAAATAATCTGGAATGGTTAGATCGGTTTGAGACTATTATATTCAGCTTTGACATGGATGATCCTGGCCAAGAATGTGCCAGCGCAGCGGCTGAACTGTTTAGACCAGGCAAGGTCAAAGTAATGAAGTATTCGGAAAAGGATGCCAATAAAATGCTTCAAGAAGGTAAGGCAAAGGAATACTTTCAGGCTCTGTATTCTGCTAGAGAGTACAGACCTGACGGTATAGTTGCCGGTATCGATACATGGGAAAGACTCAAGAATCGGCCTAACATAGCCTCTATTCCTTATCCAGATCACTGGAAAGACTTTAATCAAAAGACTTATGGCATCCGCATAGGAGAATTGGATACTTGGACCAGCGGCTCGGGTAAACAACATTGCCCCGCTATCTAGTAATAGGTAGATGAAAATTTGTCTAATTCGGTGAAACCCTTAGAAATAAGGCAATACCGAGCTAAATAAATATGTGGTTATGGGGAATTTTTACGGATATGGGTAATCTAAGTAAGTGGATAACATTTGCAGAGGTTGCCATGAAACAAATAGAAGGTTTTCCAAATTACTTAATAACTTCTGATGGACAAGTTATAAATTCAGATACAGGAAAGATACTTAAATACGATATTAATTCTTGTAATTATAAGCGGGTTACACTATCAAAAAACGGTAAAACGACCAGGATGTTTGTACACAGATTGGTTGCACAACACTTTATAGATAATCCGTTTGGATATAATCAAGTTAATCATATCGATGGAGATAAACAAAACAATATAAGTTCTAATTTAGAATGGTGTAATCAAAGTCTAAATCAGAAACACGCTTATGTTATTGGATTGCAAATAGTTAAAACAAAAGTATCTGAAAATCAAGTTCGAGATATTTGCGAAAGACTGTGTTTAAGACAATCAGTTAAAAGAATATGGAGAGAAGTCGGGGCAACTAAGGATATTGTTGCAGATATAAAACGCAAAAAAACTTGGACGCACATAAGTAAAGACTACGTATTTTAAATGTGTGACGGCTATCCCGAAAGGGAGTAGAGATTTAGATTAATCTCGAAAAGACAAACATCCAATCCGAGTGGATGAAGATATAGCCTGGTCTCTATAGTGATATAGAGTGACATAACGGATTGTGCAACATAAACGATGGGTAAGACCCAAGTAGTACGAGAAATTGAATACCACTTATTAAAACAAACAGAGGAAAATATCGGGGTAATCGCTCTCGAAGAGCCTTTAGAAGATTCTGTAGAAGCTTTGATGTCTTTGCATTTAAACAAGCGTATACATTTGCCAGATATCAGATCTACAGTCTCAGAAGAAGAGATGTATGAGGCATGGAAACATACAGCAGGAACTAATCGGTTATTCTTCTATGACCATTTTGGATCAGTAGATGAGGATTCTCTGATATCTAAAATTAGATTCTTGGTCAATGGCTGTGGATGCAAATACATTATTCTCGACCATCTATCCATTGTGATCTCTGAGTTTGCAGTTGAAGGCGGTGAACGAGAACGTATTGATACAGCCATGAGTAAACTTAAAAAACTTACTCAAGAACTTAACTGCTGGATTGGTTTAATTGTTCATTTGCGTAAAACTTCAGGAGGAAAAAGCTTTGAAGAAGGTGCCGTTCCCACATTGGATGATCTGCGCGGTAGCGGTAGTATTAAGCAGTTGTCTAATAACGTTTATGCTCTTTCTCGTAATCAACAAGACCCTGACCCTGTAGTTCGCAATACCAGCCATTTACATGTACTGAAGTGTAGATTTACTGGTAGAACCGGATCAAGTGATTTCTTGTATTTTCACGAACAAACCGGCAGAATGGTTGAGGCAGCTAAACCTATTGATGAAGAAGACGAGGCATTTTAAAATCATGATTATTTCAAATATGGTTGCACTCGGTAAACCAAAAATCAAAATGCTCCCTCTGGACAGTTGGATGAAGTCTCGTAAGGTTATTCAAGCAGACATTGATCATCTGATTCCTTGGACAGGGGTGACATTTAATAGGCCGGGTATATACCTTGTTGGGGACGACTGTTGGTTTGAAGGGCCGTATGGCAACTTCAAAGCCTCTAAAAGGCAATTCCTCTATGATTTAAGAGCAAAAATGCACAGGCCTCTAAGAGATGTAGAGTTCTCTCTTCTTAAAGAACTTAAGAAACATCTACCCTTATCTGCAGTTCAGCTTCAACTGCTGTATCAAGAACATGAGTTCAGGCATTTAAGAAGCATACATTTCGATACGGCGATTCGTTTTAGAAATTTTAAAAAGAAAATTAAACAAAAGAGGTTAGAAAATAATGAGAGTGTATAAGTGGGATATTTTTATCGGCGCTAAACACATCTATTCTGTGTTCTTTGCAGAAAAAGCCACCGAACAAGATGTGCTAAAAAATCTAGTGGATACCGAACAATTGGACGCAGATGGTGTCAAATCGGGACTTATCCGGGCATATCGCAGAAGTTTTGCTTAGGGGGTTTGTATGTGTAATATTCAAAGGTATGCTATTTACGGTGTTGCGTATCCCACCGAAGACCCCTTCATCTGTGAGGCAGAGACTCAAGTAGATGAAGATGATGAAGGAAAATGGTGTAAATACGAGGATGTAAAAAAAGAAAATGAAAGGCTTTTAGATATCATAGAAAAGTATCGAGAAGCCTCTGGACTATCGAGTGTAAAAACGTACTAATGAAGTTGGTATTTGACATTGAAGGTGATGGACTTCGTGAAGAGGCTACTAAACTTCATTGTCTGGTGGCCAAATCATTGGACTCAGGCAAAATATATAGGTTTTTTGATGAAAAGGTTGATTGCGAAGATAAAGAACACTATCCTTTTAAACAGCTACCTAGACTATTTAATTCTTGCTCCAGTATTATTGGGCATAATATTGTTGGTTACGACCTCCCACTGCTAACGAGATTTTATGGCATAGATTTCTCGAAGGTGGAGATTGTAGATACTTTTGTTATATCTTATCTTCTTGATCCGGATAGACAATTACCAGATGGCTGTCCTACATCTACGCCGAATCCTTTAACAGGTAATCAAGATAAAATAGGCCCTCATTCACTTGAGGCTCACGGTTTCAGGTTAGGACACAGAAAGATTCATCATCACGACTGGAGAGTATTTTCTCCAGAAATGCTTAAAAGATGTGAGTCTGATGTGTTAATAACTGAAGCTTTATACTATGACTTTATGAAAGAGATTGACAATGACTAGAGACGAATATGAGATTGTTTTTCAAAACTGGTTGGGAACCTTGGACACTAAAGTTCCTCAGTCATGTTTGACTGAACTTGGCCAGATGTGTGCTACTTATACGTGGGCTAATGACGACAGCGATTCTGGGCACTGGGATATCGTTTGGGGCGGGTGGGATAGATTGCTAGGCATTGATCCGCTAGGTTTCAATATAGAGGTTGTCGGTGAGTTTAATGTATAATCAGTACAGGCAAGATTTTTTCAAGAAGTTGAAGGGGCTATATAAAGAAGGGTATGAACTTAAAGGTCTGTTGTCAGAGCCAGTACACAACAATGGAGATGTGAGGATTACTGCTAGGCTTAAGAAGGATGGCAAAGACTATGCCTACGACTCTACTGGACGCTGGCTACTACTCAATCAGTGTGAGTAACTAAACTATGACAGGCCACGATATGCAGATTTGGGCAGTTCTTACGCTGTCACACTTTCTAGTAGGGCTTATTGCATATAATTATGCAAAAATCAAGTGGAGTAAAATTACTTGGTCCTATGCTATAAAAATTGCTTTCAGACGCTGTTTAACTATTGAATCCTATTACTTACCTATTGAAGAGAGTGACGAGTACACCTTGGGACTTAAAGAGGGTATTGACGATTGTGCCCTTGCCATAGAAAGTTTGGATCACGATTTCCATATATACTTTAATAAGATCGACAGTGAAACTAAGATGGAAACAAGCTCTTGAAATTGAGACTAAGGCCCAGCAAATCTTAGTTCAACAAGAGATTGCTGGAATACAGTTTGATATCGAAGCAGCCAAAAATCTTGTTGCATTCATACAAGAAGAGCAAGACAGGATTTACAACGATATCCGACCTAAACTTTCTTATGAGGTAGAAATTTGTGAAGTAAAAGATAAAGACGGTTATGGCCATGTTAGAAAAATATTCACCACCAAAGGTGAGTATACTGCTCAAGTAATGAGGTGGTTATCAAATGTTTACGATGAGTCTGATATTGAAGCTCTTGTTCTGTCTCGTTTTGTTGCCGGCCCTTATTCTAGGATTAACTTTGTTGAACCAGAATTCTCGAAACGGGAAAAACTAGCAAATCAGTTAATAAGGTTCGGCTGGAAGCCTGAACTTTTTACAGCCACAGGAATACCGATGCTTACAATCAAAGGTATTCCTGTAGACTCTCTGGAGAAGATTGAGGGAGATATCGGCAAGGGATTGGCGAAATGGTTTACTCTAGGACATCGTAAAGGAGTTATTGAAGGCTGGATAAAAAATATTAGAGAAGACGGTCGACTAACTCCTTACTGTACTGGAGGGACTACTAATACTTTCCGTAGAAAGCATAAGTGCGTTAATTATTGCGGCGCACTATAAATTAGGTGAACTTCTGGAACATTTCATTATCTAAGCTAATGTACCGTAACATTTGGAATAGAATAATGAAACAATCAGAAGCCAATGCTCAACAAGAAAGAGAATGTAAAATTTGCAAAATAACTAAACCGATTATTCGGTTCAAATGCGCCGAAGGGTATTTTCGCTATAAATGCAAAGATTGTGAGAATATAGAGCTGTCCTTAAAGCGAAAATTAAATATAAACGGATTTAAAGAAATGGCTAATGAAAGGCTTCGACGGCATAGAAAAACCCCTAGAGGGGCTATGCGACAAAGGCTTCAAGCAGCTAAAAAAAGGTGCAAAGATCTAAATCTACCGCTAGATATAACACTAAATTTTTTAATGGAACTTTACAATAAGCAAGAGGGAAAATGCGCTATAACTGGACTAGAGTTGAAATTTATAGGCGATTTTTGGGATGTTCTGTCTATTGATAGGATAGCGCCCGACAAAGGATATATACAACCGAATGTGCAGTTGGTTATAAACAGAGTAAATTTAATGAAAAGCAACATGTCAATGGAAGAACTCTTATATATTTGCAAATTAATTGTTGAGAAAGGTTCAGAGACTATCTCGAAAGAGAGTACGCCGAAGCCGGCGGAAGCGCCTAACAATCAAAATGATTGATAATATAGTCCGATCCTGTTGGTGACAACAGGCAGCTTTATAAGCGGGCCAGTTTTAGCGAAACTGGCTGAACACAAATACGCGAATGTTCCTAAAGCAGCAGACAACGTTATTCTCGGAAAGGAGATGCGGAAGCTATTTATTGCTAGGGATGGTTTCGTATTAGTAGGCCATGATGCCGCAGCACTTGAAGCTCGAGTGATGGCCCATTACACTTATAGGTATGACGATGGCGAGTTTGGTAATGAAATACTTCACGGGGACATCCACACGCTTAATGCCAAAAGATTTGGTATTACTCGTAATGAAGCTAAGACTCTACTTTATGCTGTATTGTATGGGGCTCAGCCGAGAAAATTACAAAACACTTTTGGATGGTCGGCTGCAAGGTCTAAGCAGGTATTCGCCGGATTCTGGGAGGAAAATAAAGCTCTTGGTCTATTACGAGAAAGAGTTATTAAGGTCGGCAACAAGTACGGCTATTTACCTGGCATTGATGGCAGAGCTATTAGGCTCAGAGGATCTGAACACGCATGGTTAAATGCTTTGTTCCAGTCGTGCGGTGCTATTGCTATGAACTATTCGATGGTGTTCTTACATGAAAATTGTAAAAAGCTTGGAATTGATTTCACTCAGGTTGTCTATTACCACGATGAGATTGCTTCGGAAATTCTTGTGGATGATTATAAACTTATTGTGGAAGACGATCGTACCGAAGTTAATCTTATTAACGATAAGTCTGGCAAGATTTATTCTAGATATGGAGAGCAGGCTGTCTTATCTATTAGACAAGCAGGAGAATTCTTGAATCTAAACTGCCCATTAGATTCTGAATATCAAATCGGTAAAAGTTGGGCAGACATCCATTGAGGTAGTGTTGTGCTAGAAAAATTTCTTATTGTAGTTGTATTGTTTATAATTGTACTACTATCATCCGGTTGTAGTCAAAATGAGGAACTAATTGGTGACAAGTTGTCTAACCAATGTATTCAGGGAATTCCTAAAGAAGATTGTGATTAATTTTAACTAAAGAGAGAACTATGCCAGTAATTTCAGGTACTGCTTATTGGGCTTCAGTCCATAAACCTAACACCACTTATGATCCTAAGTGGACTATTGAACTTATTGTGGATAAAGATGAGGCTGCTAAGTTTAAGAGTCGTGTAGATGAACTAAAGGAAACAGGTAAGGAAAATACCCCTGCCATAAAGAAGGATGAAGAAAAGGGTGGCTACTCTATCCGAGTAGATCAGCGAGTAGAGCAGGCAGACGGATCTCCAAACCAGCCTCCCCGAGTAATTGACCTTGAGGGCCAGCCTTTCGATGAACTTATCGGGAATGGTTCGCAGGTAGAAGTACTCTATAATCTAGGCCGATCTACTTACAAAAATAAGACCTATATTAAGGCTTATTTGCGGGCTGTTAAGGTTATCGAGCATGTCCCGTATAAGAGTAATGATCCTGATGCAGAAGATTTCTTCAAAGCATCACCTAAAGCAGGGAAAGCGAAGCCTCAGGCCGATGACGATTTTGATGACGATCTGCCAGAGTTTAACTGATGTTTATACTAGCAATTATAACAACAACAATAGTATTGCTAGTTGCAGTTAATTCTCTGTAGGATATAATTATAATGTCAGAAGTGATTAGAGAAACAGAAAACTATATTCTTGTAGTCGATCAAAACCCATTCGATGAACTGGGAAATATAGCTTATCTGATTAAGAATAGAGAAACAGATGTAGTAGAGATTGACACACGTATTCGTGCTGAGGCTCATAAGCTTCTTTTAGAATTAGAAACGGCTTATAACGCAGTATTAGAATATGAAAAGGCTCATGCCAGATCGAAAGAAGCTGGTAAAAGCAGTGGTGTCATATCTATTGACAAAAAGTCTCGAATAATTAACTAAGTTCAATGTGGCGGCGGCGTGGACCAAGCGCTGAAACCAGCAAGCACACAACTTGCCCGCCACACCTTTATTTAGGGGGTAGATATGAACGACAAAGAAACGCCAGATGGTCTGGTATATCAAGCATTTTCAGAAAGAATGTTACACAAACAACGCCGCCTAGACCTATTTGCCGCCGCTGCATTACAGGGGTTTTGCTCTATTCCTAGCCTTGTTGATTGCAATGGAGCAATTGTTGCAGGCTGGGCGTGGGAAATGGCAAGACACATGATCGACCAGGAGCCGAAATGACCATTTTCAAAATTGCCTTAGCGGTGGGGTTATCAGTTATCGCCATCGTGCTGCTGCTGATGGCTTATGAAATCGCTAGATATGGCACTGTGAGGGGAATCAGGAAATGACGACAGAAGAAGACTTGAATAAACGAATTGTCGATGCAGTTGAGGACAGACGCAAAGAAGAACTACATCGCCGCCTTGACCTATTCGCCGCTGCTGCGCTGCAGGGTATGCTTGCATCACCTGAATACTACGAGAGTGCAAATAAAACCATCACCGAATTGGCCTGGATTTATGCAAAAAACATGATAGACCAGGGGCCTGGATGACAATAGACATAGAAGGACTGCGTGAACTAAACGAGCGCGTTCAAGATACTGATTGGGCAAGGCAAGACATTCTTGATTATGTACCGACCCTACTCGACGAAATTAAGCGGTTGCGGGAAGAAAACGAGTGGCTGAGAGAATATACTTGGAGAAATCAAAGAAAATGAAAAAAACCTTAATAGCATTTTTACTTGCAACACTGTCGGCAAGCAGCACTGTAATGGCGTCTTCATTACCGATACCGCTTGATCCAGAAACTGCCGCTAAGGCAGTTAGCACTAGCTTACAGGCAGCTAAGAGTAAACCTCCAGTAATTGATTTGCTGGTTATCCATAGCTCTAAAGTGTCGTCAGATCGAATAACTGAAATTGTAAACATCACTAACAAGGCCCTGGCTGATTCTAAAGCAAATGTCTCTGTTAATAAAATGTGTGAGACAGTGGACGACAATTGGGCAAATGTTCAGCCTTCTGTCGGGCTTTATCGGCTGATATCCTCCGCAGAATCAAAGGCTAAACTGGCGAGGCTTATACGAAATGCTTGTAAAGCAGACTTGGTTGTGTATGTCGCCCCTTTGAGGGCGGAAGATAATGTTTGCGGTGTGTCCAGGGTGAACTTAAAGTTTAATCCTAGGCTTGGTTATATGGTAGTAAGAGACGGTATTGGTGGTGGGTATTACTGTCCCGGAACAACGCTTGCTCATGAATTCGGACATCAACTCGGAGCAGATCATGATAGGGCACACGCCTCTCATAACATGGTTGACGGGTACACAGCCGTAGCATACCCATTTAGCTTTGGTTACGGTGTTGACGGTGTTTTTGGAGACATTATGAGCTATATTGGTCCGCAAGTTCCTTTATACTCTAGTCCCAACATTAACTGTGTTGAAAACACCCCCTGTGGAACAGTTGATGACGACGCTGTCCGAACATTTAACCTAACGGCCAGGCGAGTATCTAAATACAAATAACGCAGGAATAAATATAATATGTCAGAATTGTTCGAAAAACAGATTAAATTTACTCGAATGGTAGCTAAATTACTTGATCGTGCTCACGAAATGGGGTATGAGGTTACTTTCGGAGATGCTTATCGTGATCCAAGGGTATTTGGGGCGGTAGGTATCAAGGCCGGGTATGGTCATCCCAGTTCTGCCCATAAGCAGCGATTGGCCATTGATCTTAATCTATTTAAAGACGGTAAATTCCTACCCAATACTGCCGATCACAAACTGCTAGGTGAATGGTGGGAAGCCCAAGGAGGAACTTGGGGAGGCCGTTTTGAAGATGGCAACCACTATTCGCTAGAATACAATGGAATCAAATAGAACGATCCATATTAATCCTTTATTACTTATTGATGGCGATGAAGTTGTCTACAAAGCAGCACATGCCAGTCAAAATGTTGTATATGATGTTTATAAAGAAGGAGATATTGTAGAAACATTTAAGTATAAAAAAGATGCTACTTTGTTCTGCAACAACCCTTTTTCAAGCAAAGAGGGGTATTATATTGAAAAACGGATAGAACCTAAGGAAGAATGGGTAGCTTATGCCAACACTAGAACCATTATTAGAGACATGGTTCAAGGTATGAATGCTACCAACTATTCGATATATCTAAGTGGTCCAACCAATTTTAGAACGGAATATGCAACAATCACTGAATATAAAGGCAATCGTGATCCAGAGGCTAGGCCGTTTTACTATAAACACATTAAGGATTATTTAATCAATGAAGAGTTAGCGATTGTAACATCACACCAAGAAGCTGATGATGCTCTAGGCATTATGCAGTATTTTTACAGAGATCAGAACAAATATGATCCTGTAATAGTATCTCAAGACAAAGATTTACGAATGATTGAGGGTTATTATTATGACACAGATGCTAAAAAGCTTAACTTCATTTCTAAAGAAGAAGGCGACCGATGGTTCTTTATACAACTTCTCGCAGGCGATAATACTGATTGCATTCCTGGTATTCATAGGGTGGGCTACACAACAGCCGAGCGTATACTCGTACCCTTCAGGACCAACCAGGAGCTCTTCTTGGAAGTAACTAGGCAGTATGAAGTGGCTAGGGAAAAAGGTAATCTTAGGTTTGAAACTGAAAAATCAATACCTGAGATTATCCTGGAACTTGGAAGATTACTGTGGATTAGGCGTAAACCAGATCAAATTTGGAATCCGGAGCTGCTATGTATGGCTTAAAAGATCATCATATAGCCAATCTAATAAGTGACATAACCAACCACTTAAAAAGAAAAAACAAAGTGTTTAATGATTACGGCCCACTTAGAGAACTGGTGGCTGAAGCAACAATGGAATTTTTAATGAAGAGGAATTTGCGTATAGATGGCCAAAACAGTAAGCAGCAGAAAACAGAAAAAAAACTATAAGTCTAAGATAGATCATTTAGGCAGAGAATGCTCGGAATGCAGGGTTTATAAAACATGGGATAATTATTACGATTGCAATAAAGCTAATTTAAAAATAAAGAAAAAATCTACATGCATAGATTGTGAAAAAGCGATCGTTAAGCCTAAGAGTAAAAAATATTGTTCTGACTACAATACTGATCTAAAACAAAATAGACCCGAATTTTGCAAAGCCAGACAAATTCGGGCTGCTTTAATGGCTAGAAGAGGTACTTTTCCAGTTGAGAATATTCCCACTACCTCTGAATTAGAAGTGTGGATAAAAAGTAATCCACATATATGTCTTTATTCGGGAGAAAAGTTACAACTTTTTAAAAATTTCTCCGTAGACCATAGGGTTCCGGTATGCAGGGGCGGAGAGCATACGCTAGAAAACCTATGCTTTGCATCAAAACATATGAATACTGCAAAGGGGACTATGACCGAAAAAGAATTTTCTTCTTTATTGGAACTTATTTCAACTTGGGAGGACAAAGGAGACAGACTTCTTCGTAGATTGAAGTCTACACGTTTTTAATCAACTTAATTAAAGAGATTGACAATGGCAGACAACAAAAAGAAACAACCCCCTAAGTTGGGCGGTCCAAATGGTAAGGGCAATCCTTACAATGTTAAAGGCGGTAATCCGGTCAAGAAGCCTGTCAAAGGAAAGACTAATTCTCGGCCATATGCCGATTGATGATGGCTTCAAGTCTAGCATGTCTAGCCTTGGCAATATATATTGAATCCCGCAATCAACCTGAAAACGGACAGGTTGCTGTAGGATATACGGTTATTAACCGAGCTAGTCATCCTGGATTTCCTAAAACTATATGCAAAGTAGTAGATAGTGCTGAGTTTACATGGAATAAGAAAGCGAAGATTAGAGAACCAGAAGCATATAGTGATAGCCTTAAGCTTGCTAGAAAACTTTTGAGACATGAAGTGCAAGACCCTACTCACGGAGCTTTGTATTTTCATCATCAAAGAGTTCACCCTTCCTGGGCTAGCAAAATGCACAAAATCACTAAAATAGGTAAGCACATATTTTATAACAATGGATGAAGACATACATAAGAAAGTTGTATCAATGGCCAGTGTTAACAAAGACAAACAGCCTAAGCTCATTGAACTTAATGTTGTTTACCTTGATGGCCAGGAAGAAACACTGAAGTGTACCGGTTATGGAGCACTTGTTGATTTCCCCGATATGTTGTTTGCTGGTGGGATTGACGGCAATATCTCTGTAAGCGTTACAATTAACATGAAACTTATACGGAAATTCTATATTACGGAAGCTTAACAACTTTAAGCCCTAGGATTGAAAGGTTCTAGGGCTTTTTTATCCTTAAAATTCTCTCTATGAAAGTCTACTACAAAAACATATTTGATCGAATACAGGAGATTGTTACAAAAGCTGAAAAAGACGGTAGAGTTATTTCAAAAGTAGAGATAACTCCTGACGACCTTACGCCAGGCAATTCTCTAATGGAAGAAGCTTCTCAATCTCAGCACCATAAGCATATTACCTCGCACGATACACTAAATGATCTAATGGCGCGCCAGAAAATCACTATATTGAATTTCTATAACATTAAAGTCCACTTCCTATCCCCCCTTGTATGACAACTATATCAGCTAAAGTAATACGACGATCAGTTAACCCCGCTGGAAATATTATTTCAACTGTCCAGCTAAGATACCCTCGATTTATCCATGCAGAACTAATGACTCACAGGATGTTCTCTAGGAATGCTCAAAGTAATCGAGCAATACCTATTGAACGGGTGGTTGAAGATGTAATGCACGATACTGCGATGCCTATCCACTGGGGTTCAAACAAAGCAGGAATGCAGGCCGGTGAAGAAATTCAGGAAACTTATTGGGCAGAGCAAACCTGGCTAAATGCTCGAGATGCTGCTGTTGAAATGGCCCTTGACCTACATTCGCAGGGTTTGCATAAGCAGGTGGCCAATAGGCTACTGGAACCATTCCAGCATATCAATGTCTTAGTTACCGCCACTGAATGGGACAACTTTTTTAATTTAAGGGACCATCCAGATGCAGAACCACATATACAACTGCTTGCAAAGCGAATTAAGAAAGCATTTGAAGAAAATGCTCCCCAGCCAGTTTATACCCTTGATTGGCATATTCCGTACGTCCCTGATGATTGGAAGGCGATAGGGCTCACTTGGAATGAGGTATTAATGGTTTCAGCGGCTAGGTGTGCTAGGGTTTCATATTTAACACACGACCAGCGAGAAACAACAATCGAAGAGGATTTAAAACTGGCAACCAGACTGTTGGAATCCAAGCATATGTCTCCTTTTGAGCATGTTGCCCAAGCCATATACGGAGATGGGTTCTATGCCAATTTCAAAGGCTGGAAAAGTTACCGTTTTACCTTAGAGAGTGATTAAAACTATGCAAAATATTGACGACTATCAGAAGTGGACTAGATCAACTGCAGTATTCCCTAATGCTGCTGCTTTCCTGTATATTTCTTATGGCTTACTTTCAGAAGCAGGCGAGATAGCCGGAGCTATTGCGAAGTATCACCGTGGAGACTATGACTGGAAAGAGCTGGAGACCAAACTACAAAAAGAACTTGGCGATTGTTTCTGGTTCCTTGCACAATTTTGTGATCACTTGGAACTAAATGCTTCCGAGATTCTACAAAAGAACGTAGATAAACTGGAGAGTCGCAAAGAACGAAATGTGCTGAAAGGGTCAGGTGATGACCGATAAAAAGAAATCTAATATCATTCCAGTGGTGGAGTCAGACTATATTGATTTAGAGTTTAATACTATGCTTTTACGAGCATTAGAACAAGTAGGAGTAGAAAACTGGGAGGGATATCCCGAAGCACTAGAGCTTCTTAAATCTTGGGTAGGAGATGATGGTGAGTAGTTGGATAAACGTAGCAGAAAAGCTACCTGCTGTAGGAGTCTTTGTACAAGGCTCTTGGAGTATTGATTGCGCAGAATCGGTGGATTGTACATTTACAGGAAAGTTTGTAGAATATCAAGACCCATATTTTATGGATGAAACTAACAAAGAACCGATATTTAAGCTACGTTCAGGGTCTAATTTCTTTGGGGTATTGTTTTGGAAACCTATAGAGGAGAAAGAGATTAATGGCTGAAGTTGATCCATTTGGTAAAGATCCACATAGTTCTGGTGCTAAGCTAGACTATGGTAAAAACCGTCTAGGATTGATTCTGGGAGGTTTTGCTAAGGCCCTGCTGGAGGTGGGTAAGGTTGGCACTTACGGGGCCAATAAGTACGTAGCAAATGGCTGGAAAGATGTTCCAGATGCTAAGGTACGATATACCGATGCAATGTATCGTCACCTTCTTTCAGAAGAGTGTGGGGAGCTTCGTGATCCAGATACAGGAATATTTCATGCAGCACATGCCGCTTGGAATGCATTAGCTAGACTTTATTTTATTGTATTAGAAAATGAAAACAGAAAAGAAGTTTTGCCAGAGCAAGTGCAAGTTAGACAAGAATAGGGTTTGCATAGGTTGCGGTAGGACAATAGAAGAGATTAAGGCAAACTATGCCAACACTTCATATAATCAGAAACTATTAAAACAGAAGTTCGATGGTGATCCGGTGGCCTGATTTAAGATTCCCTCCAGTAAATCTCTGGAGTTTAGGAGTATATTATAAATACAAAGAGGAAAAAAGAAGAATGAGTTTGCCAACTACGTACCAAGAATTTATTGCACTGAGTAGGTATTCCAGGTGGGTTCCTGAACTAAATCGTAGAGAGACTTGGGAAGAGACTGTTACTCGAGTTACAAATTACTGGGGTAATAAGTTTCCCGATGTTATTACTTTTGATTTGAAAGCTGAGCTATTTGATGCAATCTATGGATTAAAGGTAATGCCCTCTATGCGGACATTGATGACTGCTGGAGAAGCACTGGATCGAGATAATGTAGCAGGATTTAATTGTTCATATGCAGCCATCGATAATCCCATTAAGTTCGATGAGATTATGTATGTGCTGATGTGCGGTACTGGTGTAGGGTTTAGTGTAGAGCGGCAGTTTGTAACAAATCTTCCAGTAATTGCTGAAAAGCACTATACAACCGAATCTACTATCATCGTACCAGATAGCAAGATTGGTTGGGCAACTAGTTTTAGGGAACTGATATCGCTATTATATAGCGGTAAGATTCCTAAGATTGATTACTCGCATGTTAGACCCGCTGGATCAGTTCTTAAAACTTTTGGGGGCAGGGCATCTGGTCCTGAACCATTAAAGGATTTGTTTAACTTTGCGATTGAGTTGTTTAAACGTGCTGCAGGACGTAAACTCACGTCTATTGAGTGTCACGATCTTGTTTGTAAGATTGCTGAAATTGTTGTTGTCGGCGGTGTCCGTCGTAGCGCTCTTATTAGTCTGTCCAATCTGTCTGATGACAGAATGCGAGTGGCCAAGTCGGGTGCGTGGTGGGAAGACAACGTACAAAGAGCTTTAGCTAACAACTCAGCATGTTATACAGAAAAGCCAGATATCGGTGTGTTTCTAAAAGAGTGGACAAGCCTGTATGAATCTAAATCAGGAGAGCGTGGTATATTTAGTCGTGAAGCCGCTAATAAGCTTATTCCTGACCGTCGTAAAGTATTGGGTTATTCTGACTGGGGTACAAACCCTTGTTCAGAGATACTTTTGAGAAGTGCACAGTTCTAAAGACAATGGAACTTAATTGGGTGAATTGCTGGAAACTCTTACTGCGCAGTGGCAAAGACAATCAGCAGCCAAGCCTCCTTGATGGAGGAAGGTTCAACGACTATCCTTTATGGAGTACGCTCAAGCGAGCGGAAGCGCCCAACATTTTTAATAAAAAAAAAATGATGATATAGTCTGAACTATAAGGAAACTTATAGGAGATCAAAGTGTCGTAGTTATGTAACATTAACTAATTGCATAACTAAAATGAATAATTTAAAGAAAAATAGAGAAGGGAATCTGGTATCAGATACTCACCGGGAATGTACTGGCTGTGGAAAAATCTTTGCTATTACTAGCAAAATGACTTTGTGTAAAAGTTGTAATTGCAGCAGAGTAAAATCCCAGTCGCCTGAGTGGAAAATGTACCGAAGGGCTAAAAGAAGAAGTATGGAGAAAGGGTTAGACTTCAACATTGATTTATCCGACATAATCATACCAGATTATTGTCCGGTGTTGAATATAGAATTAAATATAAATTCTGGAAAGTCTGGCGCATACAAAAATTCTCCTTCTTTAGATAGAGTAGACAATACTAAAGGTTATATAAAAGGAAATATTCAAGTAATATCCCAAGAAGCAAACGCCATGAAACATTCTGCAACGCCCGAAGAGCTGGTTATGTTTGCTAAATGGGTATTAAAGACATACGATCCGGCAAGTCTTAGCGAAGCTTGTTGAACATTTTTGGTAATCTTTCAGAAGTAGTAATACGTCCAGAAGATACATTGGATACTTTAAAAAATAAGGTGAGGCTAGCAGCAATACTAGGAACACTTCAGGCAACCTTAACTGATTTTAGATACTTGTCTGATGAGTGGAAACGTAATACAGAAGAGGAAGCTCTACTTGGAGTTTCATTGACCGGTATTATGGATCATGGAATGATGAATGGCTCAGAAAATGGAAAAGATGTTCCTTGGAGACATAATGACCCAATCATGCTAACCGAGTGGTTAGAAGAACTGAAACAGGTGGCAATTGAGACTAATAAGAGATTTTCTAATCTCCTTGGGATTAACCGAGCTAGTGCTATCACTTGCGTTAACGTTTAGCGCCTTAAATAAGTAATTATTTAAGCAAACCTTGTGAATTTCTGGAAAGCCTAAGTCGAGAGATATGGTGATCAGAAGCCAAGCCATACGGAACTACTCAAACATATGTTTGTCTAACCGGTGGAAGGTTCAGAGACTATCTCGTAAGAGAGTACAGTTCTAGTGAACTGGAAGCGCAAGGCATCCTTACCAAAGGATGATGATATAGTCCAATCCACGTAGAAATACGGAGGCAGTGTGTTTAAATTGTATGTTATACAAAACTTAATAAGTAGTACAGTTTATTTCGGTATAACTAGAAAAACTCTAAAAGTTAGATTCAACGGCCATAAGTCTTTAGCCAAGAGAAAACCAGAGTCTAACAAGTTAACTAGAGCCATTTCAAAATATGGTATTGAAAATTTTCAAATAACTTTATTGAAAGAATTTTCAACTATAAACGAATGCCATAAAGCTGAAATAGATATTATACAGTCGTACAAAGACAAAGGCACAACAACATACAATTTAGCAAAAGGCGGTGAAGGCGGTTATAGCGTACCTGAGCATAAGCGGGATGCTTGGATAAATAAGCTTAAGGATAGCCGTAAGGGAAGGACTCCTGCAAAAGGAATGAGGCATACTTCTGAGAATAAAAAACTTTTTTCAAAAGTATCGAAAGAATATTGGAACTCAGTACAAACATATCCGATAGAGGTTACAGATTTACCTCTGAGTCTTGCAATTAAAAATTATGGAATAAGCAAGACCCACTACTATCGTCTAAAACGGACTAAGGCTAACGACCTTAGTTGAATTTTTGTAAGCCATCCGGAACAGTTTCTCAACTTGTTGATTCTGCTTCTGGTATTCACCCTCGCTATGCTAAGTATTATATAAGAACGGTTAGGGCAGATCAGAAAGACCCTCTTGCTCAGATGTTGAAGGATCAAGGTGTTCCTTGCGAGCCAGATGTTACTAAGCCAGACTCTACCTACGTATTTTCATTTCCTATGAAAGCTCCGGAAGGCTCTGTATTTAGAGACGATCGTTCTGCAATAGAACAGTTAGAATTGTGGAAGACGTATCAACTTTATTGGTGTGAGCATAAACCTTCAATCACTGTCTATGTCAAAGAACATGAGTGGCTGGAAGTAGGTGCATGGGTGTATGCAAACTTCGATATAATGTCAGGAGTATCTTTCCTACCACATTCCGAACATACATATCGACAAGCACCATATCAAGAAATAGATGAACAAGAATATTTAACCCTTAAAGAGCAGTTTGACAAGCTGGATATTGACTGGAGTAAGTTAGGAAATTATGAACAAGAAGACTATACTACTTCAGCTAAAGAGCTGGCTTGCAGTGCAGGAGTATGTGAGATCTAATGATCGAAATAGAACCTGAGCAAAACAGGTTTAATGTCAGTCTAAATAAGAAGCGTATAGGCACCATCTACATGGAAGTAGATGGTTACTATGTGTTTGTACCAGCAGCACGTAACAGAGGTTTTTGGGACGAGCATACCTTATTAGCAATAGGGAACAAGTTAAAAGAAATGAATAAGGTATGGGATGACTCAATAGCCGAATATTTCAGTAAACACGCTAACGATAATACAGAAGAGCAAATTGATGATTTTTGAAGAAGCTTTGCAAAACTTGCGTGAAAGTCCTGATATTGTAGTGATCAGACGTAAAGAATGGCCACCTACAATGCATCTTACATTGATAGGACATACACTTTATAAGATGCAGAATAATGTAAGGTCATTAGGCTATCATAGTTTAGAGTTTACAGATTTGCTAGCAAAAGATTGGGAGGTAGAGTATTCGGATGACAGCAAAGAAACCAAAGCCACCCACTCCAACTTTAGGTCTAAGTAAAGAAAAAGGAAAAAGGATCAAGTATGAGATAATCGGATCATACGGAGATGGTAGAGGAGGTAATCAGAAAATATACTTAGATAAAGGTAAGTATAAGCTTTTAAAAGAAGTTGAGTCTGGTAGAAAAGCTCATGTGGTTTTACGCTGGCATGCAGACTATCAGATCTATGAATACTTACACGTCTGTACATCTAGAAAGAGAGCACAGCAGTATTTGGACGACACTTTCAGAGATATAAAGAAAGTGCTATCTCCTGCTGAATTTAATGTTATGTTTCAAATCAAGCCTGTAGTAGCTTGGTAAATAATTATAATGAATGAGGATTAAATGAAATTTGCAGTATTTGGTAATCGGTCTATTAAAGACTTTGCAACTATCTATGAAGCACTGGATTCAGTATTGACCAACGAAACAGCCCTGACCTATCTACACGGCGGAGCAGACGGTCCTGCTAAACTGGTAGCAGATTTTGCTAAGGAGACTGGTTGGATTGATGTTGTAATCTTTAAACCTTGGCATATGGTATGGTCTAAGATTACTTTTGATCGTACTTTGTTCTTTATGAGAAACAAGCAGATTATTGATAATGCTGATAAGATCTTTATCTTTACGAATGGAGATAAGGATTCAGAAGTGACGAGGGTAAAGGATTACTGTGATAAGAATAAAATTAACTATGAATTTATCGAGGTTGTTACAAATGCAGATTGATTTTTCTACGTTGAACCAGCAGCTATATACTCATCTTCGTAAACAAGCTGAGGAAATTAGATTCCACACGCTACAGACCATGTATCCGCTTACTTGGTGGTGGACGACTAAAGGACGATTTAAGTATCCTGATACTGACTCTAGGTTTTTTGAACACATTACTGGAGAGTAAATTTTAGACAAAAGAAAGGCCCCGATTAAGGGGCCTTATCTTATTCACCTCTTTGTGATTTTATATAGTCCATTCTTTCATTCCGCTGTATCCTAAGCCTCTCGTTATACTCCCTCATCTTCAAAGCCCTTTCCTCTGTAGAAAGATTTCGGTCTTTCATCATCGTACTCCTAGCCTCCAATATCTTTTGCTCCTGCATTTTGTAATACTTTAAGTTAGATAAGTTAGATTCTTCAGGGTTATAAGAGTAAGCGTTAACACCAATTGCTCTTGCCAATACCTGACCAATAGTGTCTTTAGGTGTACCAAACTTGTTAAGGTTTTGCTCTGTAATATTGTCGTACAATTTACTCAACACACCGTAAGAACTCATCCAAGAAGGAACAGATAGATTCCAAACATATCTGGTATAGTCGAATATCTGTTTACTTGCAGGATCTCCTTCATTAAATATCGGCTGATGGTTAAACGGATCTTCGTTAGCCTTCAATCCAGATATAACCTGTGGTATAGGTCCACCCAAGAATCCATAAGTTCCAGAGAAGATATTCCAAGCCTCAGCTACTGTAGAAGTTGCAGCATCTCCAGGAGTGTTCCCGTTGAAATGGTTTGCAACGTGTAATATTGCATCCTGAAAAGGTGCCCAAGGCAAGAAATACCCCAAGTCTACTACATCCCACTTACCATTAGAGTCCTTCTTGGGAAGTAACAGCATACTGTAATGGTCCTGCATCCACACAGGCATTCTGCCGATAATCTCATCACGATCCTCATCATCCAGATCAGGATTCATCATTGCAAACAACGATGATGCCAAGAAAGGAAGCGCCGTATACTTCAGAAATTTCTGAGGGTGGCTAATAAAGGAATTGATTACCTGAGGGAATGCTTTATAGGTGAAGGTAATAAACGGAGATCCCAGAGGAAACTTTCTAGCTGTTTTAACCCAGTTAGGTACTGCTGAATAATCAAAGATGGAATCGTTAGCATAATTTACAGCAGCATTGACTACTGCATCTCTGACAGGTCCAGAAAGGTCATCAAACTTTTGATTATTTTCTTTTTCCCACCTCTCAATATGATCTCTAATAGCAGTTACCTTAAATGATCCCTCCACTAAACCGTATGCTTCATTCAACCGTTCATTAAACAACATGAACATATCCTTAGCATGGTCAGCCATAGCTTGGATTCCAGAACCCCTTTCCTTATCTTTCAACTCCTGTAGTTTTAAAGCAAAATCTCTCTGTACAGTGTACAACTCAATAGCAGAATAGGTAGTCCCGAATACCCCATTCTCCATACCTAAAGTCCAATACTTAGACTCTTTCTTTTCAACAAACTTACTGTAGAGTTCACCATAGAAGCTGTTAAGCAGTTTAGGTAAAGGGGTTGGACTCCCGATATCTAGAAGAACCAAGTTACCAACAGCATTGCGTACCCAACCAGCAGGGTTATAAACCACCTTAGAAGCCTTCCACAGCCTGTTAGCTGTCTCTAGGCTATCTAGTATTCCCTTCTGCCTATCCTTGTTAAAGAAGGTATCTATAGACTCTTTAAAGTCATCGTAGATCTCCTTTCGTACATACATCCCAGAAAGTTTACCGTACAGCTTGCCAACTGGCAATTGCTTGTAGTATGTCTCCTTGTACTCCTTGGCAGTCAGATTAGGCTGGTTAGTCTCTCTAGCAAAGTTTTGAATTTTCTGCTCTAGAACACCGTAAGCCTCATCAAACTTCTTCTGCAACTCAGCATGTTCTTGTTGGAGCATGACTACTTGTTCGCTACCCCATCCTAAGTTTTCACCCTGAATTTTTAGAGTAGCTTCTTGCTTTTCCAGCAAGTCTCGAACTTGTTGGAGAGTTTTCTTTTCTCCCTTAACCTTCATAAAACTAGATCCACCAATAATCCAAGGAAGATTATTCTTAGCAGATACTTGATCTAAGGTTTCAAACATCTCGAGTAGGCCAACATCTCTGCCAATAGTGCCGATGGTGTCAGCTAACAAGAATCCAGGGTCTTTAATCTGCAACAACTTAGTCTTCTCGTCCTCTGACAAATCTCCCTTCTTCTTCAAATAGTTCTGAAACGATGTAGACTTTCCAGAGCCCTTGTACTCATTAAGGTATGCACCATAACGAGTTCTCAGATACTGTCCTTTATTCTCTTCGAAAGTATCCTTATCCAACTTGCCCATATCTACTAATAGCTGACCCATCTCTACAACTTTATTCTTCCCTTTTTCGAACAAATCCCTCGTCTCTTTAGGAAAGATTGCAGAGTAGTCATTAATATCAGCATCTGCAGTAGTCAAATACTCATACATTTTCTGTTTTTGAAGATGGTTGAAATTCTTTCCTGCTTCATAGATATCTGCAGTAAGCCTTTCAACCTCAGTCTTGACGCCAAGAGCTTTTCTAAATATTGGCATGATTTGCTTCTTAAAAGGCAAGTTGCCTAGATAAGAAAGCTTATTGGCCAACGGCATATGATTATAGGCGTTTTTGACTTCATCCATAAACCTACCAGTACGCTGCTTAGAGATCTCCCCGACTTGTTTAGACATTAACTGAAACCAGTCTAGGTCTTGTTTAGCCTCAGGAGTAAGTTCTTCTGGAGAGTCTAGGCTGAAAGCAGCGGTAGTTTTTTCAGATTGATAATTGGGATAAGAATACTTCAAGAGATCTTCATAAGTCTTAGGAACAAGCTGCTTAGGTTTACTACCAAACAGGGCTTGATAAGATCTAGAAACTGCAATCTGAATATCGTCATAAGTAGCTTTTTCAGAAAACTGACCAAAACCTAGCTTTCTCAAGAAATGCTTGATGGCTGCCAAAGCCCTGTCAAGAATAGACTTCTTTTGACGATAGCTTAATTCCTTTTTAGCCCAGAACTTAGTAGACTCATCTGCAGACTGTTTAGGCAAACTGGCAGCAATTTCAGCAATATACTCATCTGCCAAACCTTTCATAGCAGTTCTAGAAACTACCCTGCCATCTACAGTCATATAGTCCTTACCAGATACAGGGTTCTGTTCTAGGTAGTGCTTCCATCGAGTTCCAGTGGCCCTAAGAATCTGAGTAGCAAGACTACTATCATTAATAAGGCGGTCCAGGAAGTTCTCCCAATCTTGGCCCATTACCTTACGAACACCGAAGTGTCCTACAAGTTCATGAAATATGGTACGCTGTATTTCTGAAAGATTCCTTTTATTTTGTCCAAATATCCAAATCTGTGCTGGCTTGCCTTTAGCGCCTTCAATAAATAATCCACCTACTTTACTGGCATTTACGGCATTATTCTGGATATGGTAATATACCAGAGAATCGTTAGACTCTGAGGGAGTGTCGGCATACTTTATTTCAATACCAACTGACTTACCAAGCTTCTTATTCAGAGACTCGACATAGTTCTTAAATGTATCTAGCTGCTGTTCCTTAAGCCATTTAATCTTTTCTTCGACACTTAAAGAAGCGTTCTCAGGATCAATGTTAAAGTCTGCAACTCCAACATCTTCTTGAGTAATAGGTTTAGCCTTAGTATCTATCCACTCCTTCCCGTTCCTATCCAGATATACAAACTCTTCATCAGTAGCTTGTACAAGTTCTCCAGTCTCCATGACGTGGGTTGGTCTGAAAGAATCTACTGCTTCCTGCTCAGCAACTGCTGCTTGACTAATTTCTTCTCTCTGCAGTTCTTGCTTGAATTCACTTATAGACGAAGGATTAAGAACCAAATAAGAGTAAGTACCGTTACCTTCCTTAGTATTGATATACTTAATGCCTTTCAAACCAATAGTCTTGGATGAGAGCATACGTCTAAGCTCTTGATTAACTTTAGCTGAAGCAGCCACCATATCAGAGCCAGGTTTTAGACTAGAACTATATTGCTGATTCAGCTTAGCAAAAGAAGTCTTTAAATAGGTCTTAGCCTTGTCAGACAGATTGTTAAACCACTCTGTGTTAGACAGAGCAGAAGTAACATCCTTAATATTCCAAGAGTCTAAATCAGGAAGTTCTACAAAATCAGAAGTGTCAAGAGTAGCGGAATGTATATTAGATTTTCCAGACTTAGAAGCAATATTATTGACAGTATCAGTATCTCCAAAATGAAAGCCAAGATCTTTTGACTTTGAAAAATCAGGATTTTCAAAAGATTCAGAAGAAGCATGGAACACCTTTACTTTGTTTTCAGGTACGTTCTCAGCAACTGTTTCTTGACTTGGGGATGCAACCCCTTCAGCGACAGTTTCAGAATCAGGAACTGTAATAGGTGAAGCATTTTCTGAAACTACTTCTTCTTGTCCTTGGCTAGTTGTTTCGCTGCCTTGCTGTGATTCTTCGACGTTGCTACGAAGATCTTGGCTGCCTTGGTCTTGGCTGACTTCTCCGACATCCCTTCCTTCTTGAACTCCTCCCTCATTGCTACGTATTTCGCCGGCATTCTCTTGTACCTGTTTTGGTCTGAGTAACAGACCTTCTGATGTTTCTACAACTTCGTGAGAGTCTTTTAGACCTTTACGAGACAAAGCTGCCTTAGCAGCAGCCATATTCTTATAGGCTAGATTGTTCTTACCTGTCCCAATGTCAGTGGGTTGCCTTTGAGCAGCATCCAACTTTGCAGTTGAATCGGCATAGTCAATTGACTGAATACCGTGCCTCAATAGATTAGGTGTCTCAACAACGCTCATTCCATCCGTAGAAGCTGGTTGAATCTCTTCAACATCATACTCAGGCGGGTGCTCGTTCTTTAGTTCATTGTCGAGATAGTCCTGAACATAACCCTTAGGCGGAGTAATATCGATATTCTCAACTAATCCTGCTTGTTCTGGGCTGAGTTCTTCTACAGAATATTTAGGAAGCTTGAACCGTTCTAGAGTAGAGGTATCTAGTGAATCAATAGGAGAAACTTCTATTCCGTCCTTGACTTCGGTTTGGGTATCTTGTTTCTTAGTACCTT
>OGVI01000002.1_pt1 | contig 37470 bp, 64 predicted proteins | sample 1575701 | NCBI WGS metagenome assembly OGVI01 (sample SAMN07581551, study PRJEB24739) | freshwater metagenome | place: Singapore | collected 2015-04 | reverse complement strand
TCTTCCGATCTGTTTCCCAGTCACGATAGCAACAGCCTTTGAACTTGGTTAACGCCTTGAAAACTGGTTCACAAGTGCAATCTCCTCAATTCTCTAGCTATGCACAGCAAGCCACCACACAAGGTGCGGATATTAACCGAGCAACAGAGAACCAATATCAATCTAACCTTGACGCTACAAACGCCACAAACGCTTGGAATCAGGGAATGATGAAAGGTCTGTTTAGTTTGGGCGGTTCGGCGATGATGTCAGATAAACGTCTGAAAAAGAACATCAAGTTGGTAGGCAAAACCGAAGGCGGCACTAATATCTATACATATAACTATGTGTGGGGTGGCCCAACACAAATGGGCGTTATGGCTCAAGAGGTTGAAAAAGACAATCCTGATGCTGTTATCGAAATTGCAGGCTATAAGGCTGTGAACTACTCTAAGGTGAAATAATGGCTCAATTTGATTACACAGACCCTTGGGCGGTTCAGCAAGCACAGGCACAAGCAAGCCTTGAGCAGGCGCAGCAAGCAAAGCAATACCGCGCACCAAAAGACCCTGGCATGGTTGGGCGTGTTTATGTAGGTTCACATCCGCTTGAAAGTCTGGCAGAGTTGCTTCGTACATACAAAGCAGGCCAGATGGAAAAAGAAGCCACAGACAAGCTGATGGGCATCGGTCAACAACGCCAAGAAGCGCAAAATCGTGATATGTCTGCCTTTGTGCAAGCCCTTCGCGGTACACCTGCTGTTGCACCACAACGCATAGGCGCTGATATTCCAGCATTTGATGAAGCAGACGCTGCTGTTCAAAAGGCTAACGTAGGCGGATATTCTGGCATGACAGGCGGTCAAGCTGCTAAAGCTGGTGATCCGTATGCTGCTTATTCACTAGCAATGACAAGCCAATCACCAATGGTTCGCCAAATGGGTATGCAAGGCATGGCGCAACTGCCACAATTGGAAGCGGCAAAGGCTGAAAAAGAAGCTAACCGCGCATGGCAAGAGCAACAAAAAGCACTTGATCGACAAGCCCGCGAAGATAACATTCGATTGACTGCTAAATTAATGGCGGCGAATCGTCCTGAACGTCAAGCGCAAATCATCCAAACAGAGCAAGGGCCGATGCAACTTGTAAACGGTCAAGCTGTGCCGATTATGGGCGTTGGTGGAGTTCCAGTTAAAGGCCCAAAAACAGAATCCGCAACTGAAGGAGAACGCAAAGCTGGTACTTTGTTGCAACGGCTTCGCGGGTCGCAGCAACAATTGTCAGAAGCCGTCAAAGAAAAGCCTGATTCTCAAACACCTGAATTATTCCCAAGTATGTTATCTGGTGTCGGTTTGGATACTGCTGCAAACTATGCAACTTCAGGAAATCGTCAACGGGTTCAATCGGCACAGTTGGATATGCTTGATGCCGCTTTAACGCTAGGCACTGGTGCTGCTTATACAAAAGAGCAATTAGAAGGTTATCGCAAATCATATTTCCCACAATTGGGCGATACAGCCGCACAGATCAAAGACAAAGAAGTACGTCTGAAAAACATAATCGACGCTGCTGAATTGGCGGCGGGGCGCGTTTCGGATAAGGCAATGCCAAGACCACCAGCTCCTAAACCCGCTGGAAACATTGATTCACTTTTGGACAAGTACAAATAATGGCAACACTTGAACAACTGGAAAGCGCCTTAATTAAGGCTGATGCGGCTGGTAATGTTGATGATGCTCGCGCTTTTGCGGCTGAAATTCGCAATATGCGAGGCGCAGCTCCAAAGGCCGACAAAGGTTACATTGAATCTGCTGCTCAAGGCGTAAGCAAAGGCATTGGCGATGTAATGTTTAACGCTCAAGGCCTTGTTGGAAAAGGTTTGGAGAAGCTAGGCGCTGAACAAGTTGGACAATTCTTGCAGCGTGATGCAGAGCAACGAAAACAGCAAGAAGCGCAAACATTAGCACCTTACAAAGCTTCAAACCCAATGACTGCTGGCGGTGGCGAACTTGCTGGCGAGATTATTGGCACTTTGCCTGTTGGTGGCGCATTTGCTAAAGGCGTGACAAAAGCAGCCTCGTATGCCCCTCAAATCGCTTCTAAAGTCAATCCATTGGCAGAGGCTTTGCGTACTGGCGGCTTCAGTGCTGGCGGAATGACTGGTGCTGGTGGCTTGGCTACTCGCATGGTTGGTGGTGCTGCCACTGGTGGCGCTTCTGCTGCTTTGATTGACCCTAATGATGCAGGTATGGGTGCTGCTATTGGTGCTGTTGCTCCAAGTGTTGTTAAAGGTCTTGGAATGGCTGGTAAAGCCATGGGAGAACGTGCAGCTTCTCAATATGCTGATGAACTAGCAAAGTTTTCAAGAAGCGCCCCACAACGAGAAACGCTAAAAGAAGCCATTGATTTAGGCTATGTTGTTCCGCCTAACATGGTCAATCCATCTGCAAAAAATGCAATCATTGAATCATTTTCTGGAAAACAAGCAACTGGTCAGCTTGCATCCGTTCGCAATCAAGAAGTTACAGAAAAACTTGTTCGTCAATCTTTAGGACTTGCAGAGGATGCTCCATTAACAAAATCAGCACTTGAGCAAATTCGTAAAGTTGAAGGCGGTGCTTATAAGCAAGTTTCTGATTTGTCCCCACAAGCCGCTGCTGATTTAGAGGCTTTGAAACAAGCGCGTAATGATGCGCAAGGATGGTTTAATGCCTATAACCGTTCAGCAAGCCCTGAAGATTTGGCAAAAGCAAAAGGATTTAGAGATACGGCTGATGCCCTTGAATCTCAATTAGAAGTCCATGCAAAACAAGCTGGAAAAGATGAGTTAGTCCCGCAACTTCGTGACGCTCGTAAACAGATTGCAAAGACTTACACAGTTGAACGCGCATTAAACGATGCAAGCGGCACAGTGAATCCAAAAGTAATTGCACGTTTATATGAAAAAGGCAAACCATTGTCAGGTGGTCTTGAAACTGTTGGACGTTTTGCAAGTGCTTTCCCATCTGTGAATCAATCTGCTCAACAAATGGGTAGCCCTGCGGCGCATAATTTGCGCTCAATGGCTTCATTATTATCTGGGGCTGGTGGAACTGCCGCACTTGGCCCTGCTGGGGTTGCTGCGGCTGCTTTGCCTTTTGCAACTGGCGCTGCATCAAGAGGTTTGATGTTTAGAAAAGGAGCGCAAGAAGCATTGGCAAATCAAGCGGCTCCAAAAATGTCTAAGTCTGCGTTAATGGCTGATTTATTACGTAATCAAGAAATGCAAATGCTTTTGTCACGTAGCGCACCAGTTGCTATTTCCAGCGGCCAATGATGTAGCCATACACAAATGCAAGCATAGCTAGAACAAGCAATTTCCAAAGCATAAACTCTATGTAATCCATGTTTCTCCTATTAGCCCCCAATTACGGGGGCTTTTTTTATGTGTTTGATTGTTTAAGCAAAGCGCAAATCAAGTCACCAGATGTTTGCGCAATGGTTCCGCCTTTTGCGACGTAAGGCACTGAATCAATAAGTTTTAAGTTTGTGTCGTAGTAATAGACATTCCCAACGCCCATCTCGCATTGTTCTTTGCTCATGCTAACAATTTCAAATGTGTAATTTTTGTTTTTTGATTTTGAACGAGTTGTGATAAAGCCAAACTTTTCTGTCTGAATGAAACTACCTTTTTTCCCTTCAACAATGTAAGTGTTTTCTTTGTTGTTGGTTATCAAAATCCATTCGTCAGCCGCAAAAGCAGACAAAGACACAAAAGCAAACAAAGCAAACAAAGCAACTAAGATTTTTTTCATTTTCATTCTCCTATTAACGGCACTCGATTACGCCAAAGACATTTTGATAGCACTGCTGACGAATGTTTGCAGGCTGCTGTGATTGGTGGTAGTTCATGTTGTTCAAACGCTGCTGCTGTTCAATCTGTCTTTGCATTTGCTCAAGCTGAACGCAGTTGTTGTAATTCTGGTCATACGGGCAATAGGCATAAGCACTGCTAGAGACTAGAGCCAAGATTGTGATGATGTGTTTCATGGTAACTCCTTGTTGATGTAGTGAATTATCTAGCCTTTTCTTACTACTGGCTTACAAAAGACAAAAAGTACAAAAAAAAGTTGCGTTGATGTAAAATTGCCACAATTATCCTCAAGGAGAACGAATTTGGCACGCAATGGCAGCGGAACAATGAACCCTATCAGCAATAGCTGGTATCCCCCCGTCAACGGTCAATTGGCTCAGGCTGGTGATTGGCAAGCTATTTACTTAGACTTGATTGCAGCCCTTACGCAATCTCTTAGCCGAGATGGGCAAGGCCCAATGACTGGTAACTTGCAGATGGGGAACAATAAGATTACTGGCCTATCAGACGGTGAAGGCTCAGGTCAAGCCGTATCGTTTGCCCAACTGTTCAACCAAGGCACAGAGCAAGACCTAGCAAGCGCGGCAACTACTGACATTGGCGCACAGTTGACTAACTTCTTGCGTATTACTGGTACAACAACCATTACATCGTTTGGCACTAACTACAAAGGGCCACGATTCTTGCGTTTTGATGGTTCTGTAACGCTGACAAACTCAAGTACGCTGATTCTTCCAGGTGGTGCAAATATCACTACTGCCGCTGGTGATTGCTTAGTTGTTGTGCCAAAGGCTACTTTAGGTACTGCTGATGGTTGGCAAGTAGTTTGTTATCAAAAGAACACATTGCCAGGCACTCCTTCTGCTGGTTCTGTAACAAACTCAACATTAGCTGATGGTGCTGTATATGGCACAAAGATGACAAGCAAAATTGAGCAAGTCACTGCCTCTGTTGCATCTAATGCTCTCACAGTTACTCTAAACCCTACAACGCTGGATTTCCGTAGTTCTACATTGGGTAGCGGTACGGTAAATACACGCACAATCGGAACTGCAATTAGTACTGTTGTGCCTTCAGGCGCTACGCTAGGTACTACTAACGCTACTTTGTCTAAAGTTATGTTGTTGGCTATTGATAACGCTGGAACGGTTGAACTAGCTGTTTGTAATGGTTCTTTGTCTTTGGATGAATCTACGCTGATTAGCACTACATTGCTTGATTCTTCGTCAGATAGCGCATCTGTGATTTACTCAGCTACTGCACGAACAAACGTGCCCTTCCGCATTGTTGGCTACATAGAGAGTACACAAACAACGGCTGGAACATGGGCTTCTTCGCCTAGCAAAATTCAAGGCATTGGCGGTCAGGCATTGCGGCAAGACGTGAAAGCGGCATTAAACGCCTCTGGTGATGCGCCAATCTACGCTTGCCGTGCTTGGGTGAACTTCAACGGCACTGGCACTGTGGCGATTCGTGCAAGTGGGAATGTAAGTTCTATTACAGATAATGGCACTGGTAACTACGCAGTAAACGTCACGAATGCAATGCCCGATGCTAACTATGCAACAACGGCGACCTCAAATATAAACGTCTTGGGAAATTGGACGTGTGGCGTACGAGACGGAACAACGCCAACTGCATCAGCGGTGCAAATATCAACATCAGCCAACGGTGCTGCAACCGATTTCCAGTCTGTCAATGTATCTATATTCCGCTAATCAGGAGCAACCATGACACAACGAATCATCTACCAAACAGACGAAGGCGACGTAGCTGTCGTCGTTCCATCACCAGAAGCTCTTAAGCAATATGGAATTGAAGCTATTGCGTTGAAAGACGTACCCGCCGGTAAGCCGTTCAAGATCGTGGACTCTGCTGACATTCCAAGCGACCGCACATTTCGCGCAGCGTGGGAAGTTGACCCTGCAACGCTGACCGATGGGGTAGGCGCTGAGTATTCAACATTCCAAGAGGTGACAGAATGATTACCGTGAACATTGAAAAGGCCAAGGCCATTGCACACGATATGCGCCGCGCTGCTCGTGATGCGGAATTTGCTCCACTTGATAAACTGGCAACTGTGCCAAGCATGATTGATGAAGTAGAAGCAAAGCGCCAAGAAGTGCGTGATAAATACGCTGAACTTCAGTCAAAGATTGACAAAGCAAAAACATTAGACGAATTAAAAGCTGCTATACAATGAATGAACTTGCATCAATTCTTAAATCTGTTGCTCCTACCCTTGCAACTGCTGTTCTTGGCCCTGCGTGTGGTGCTGTTGTGGCTGCGCTTTCTACTAAACTTGGTGTATCTGCCGACCCTGTTTCTATTGCAAGTGCTTTGTCTAATCCTGAGCAATTGGAGAAAGCGCGTCAGCTAGAGCTAGAGTGGTTTAAGGTTGAGGTAGAAGACCGTAAATCAGCACGAGAAATGCAAACGGCAACGCGAAGCTATTTCGTGCCTACGCTTGGGTTCTTCATTGTTGCATCGTTTATTGGTGTTGTGGTGGCTTCATTGCTTGGTTTGGCTGTGGCTGATTCTGTCTTGGCTGGTACGCTCATTGGTTATTTGTCTGGCAAAGCAGAGCAGGTTATTAGCTTCTATTTTGGGTCAAGCCACGGCAGTCAATCAAAAGACGAATTGTTGTTCAACTCTACGCCTAGAAAATGACCTATCTAAGCACTCATTTTTCACTCGATGAACTTACTCATTCTGAAATTGCATCACGCAAGGGCTTAGACAACACCCCTAATGACCAAGAGATAGCCAATCTCACACGCCTAGCAAAAATGCTAGAAGCAATCCGCGCTATTCTTGGTAGACCTATTTACATTAATAGCGGATTTCGTTCAAAAGCAGTTAATGACTTGGTTGGCAGCAAAGACTCAAGCCAGCACCGCTTAGGGTGTGCTGCTGATATTCGCGTTCAAGGAATGACACCAGACGAAGTTTGCCGCAAGATTATTGCAAGCGGATTGGCTTATGACCAATTGATACGCGAATTTGACGCATGGACACACATTAGCGTCCCAAACTATGAGATTGACCGCCCACGCAGGCAGGCGTTAATCATTGATAAGCAAGGCACTCGACCATTCGCTTAAATCCAAGTTGTATTGCACTTAGACCAGCCTTTTGATGTTGGTTCGCAAGTAATAACTTTCTCAGGCTTGATAAGCACATCTGTACCAGTAGCAGAAGCATCTAGCCAAGCGCCTAGCACTAGAAGTCCGATTGTCACGGCACAAACTCCAAGCGAAAAAATCACGCACCAGATGAAGTGTTTGATTGTGTTCATGCTTCACCTCTTGCTCGGATTGCTTCTTCTTGCTCAAGCATTTTTCTAACTTCAGGGCCATAGAGATGAGTAGTCCGAATCAGATTAGCAAAAGCAAACAACAAATTACGAATTTCTGCAATATCTTGCTCACGATATTCTTGCGTTGCTGTTCCAAACTGAGTCGTCTGATTTTCAGGGTCAAGAAACAATTGCATATATCGTGCTTCAACTTTAGCTTCTACCAGTTTGGCAAAGGTTTCAAGATTTTTTACGCCAGCGGTGTTGCAAATAACAAATCCAAACCAAGCTGTTGAACCAATTTTTGCTAATTTAGCCATCTCAATGATTTCATCTTTGTCCATTTAAAACCTCAATTTCCTTTTTTACAAGGCTGTTTATTTTTTCAAACAGACCAGTTTCATCTTTCATCAACTCTTTAAGTCTCAACCTTGCATGGTCTACGGTTGCAGGATTTTGGCTCATTTGAGCTATGTGTTTGGCAGTTTCAATCACAATCTTATCGAGTTGCATTGTCGATTCGCCTGTTTGACGCTTCCATCGTGCGATATACCTCTACACGCAATTTAGCCGCTTCAATCTTGAATCTCAGTTCTTCTTCAATCTCTACGGCTGCTGATAGACCGTCAAGCAAAGAAATGTATTCTGGATGCGCGTAGGCTTCGGCTTCCCGTTCTGCCATTGTTTTAGCCTCTGATTTTGCAAACAGAATTGCTTTCTTTGACTTGCGATATTGCTCAAGATATATGCGCTCTGCTTTGGCTTTGGCGTACTTTGCCGAGTTCTTCAAAATAAAGTCAATCGCATCGTTTGGGTTGATTTCGTTCATACAATCTCAACCACGTTTTTAGCTTTTGAACGAATACGATTTACCGTATTTTGAATTGCCTTTTCATACACTGACCGCGCCACGCTAGTACGCTGCAAATCATGGTATGAATGAAGCTCTTTCAAGGCTTTAATGCCTTCGCCTGATAAACCCATGCGTCCTGTGTTTTCAAAGCGTTTAGCGGCCTCTAGCAATGCTTTTTGAGCCACTTCAATGAACGGCATTACTTCCTCTTTTCCGATACCCATAAGGCACATTGTCTCGGCTATGTTGAGAAAATCTGTACACCAGCGCCAATCTTCTTTTGTGCCCATGCCTTTTGTCATTGCATCCAAAGCTGATAACTCTGCAAGTCTCAATGTGTTAAGAGGCTTTTCTGCTGATACGCAAGCACCGAGAACAGCCATTTCAATCGGATTAACAAGTGCGTACACACGGCGGCGGCATTTTTTTCTCATACCGCATCCTTCCGATAAAAACGCTTTCCACCAATCAAGCTAGGGCAGTTCAAGAAGTCATAAGCTCCACGACGATTAGCCAACTGGCGTAAATCTTCACCTGTGTATTTCTCAGTCACGGAAAACGCGCAAATGCGGTCTACCTTGGCTGATTTCTCCACTTTGATAGCCTCACGCCCTGCATTTGTAAGTGACCATGCATCACCAATTTTGACGCACAAGCCAAGTGCCTGACATTGGTGAAGATAGTTGACCGTGTGAAGCGCCAACTGTGATTGATCGCCTTCTGTGAGTTGTTTTTCTAAGCGCGGCTCTGTGATGCGTTTTAGTGTTGTTCGGTGTGATTGTTTCAGTTTCATTTTGTTTCCTTTTATTTGATGCCGTTGGTGGCTGCAAAACTTTGCACGACCAAAGAAAGCCTGCGATCTGCGGTATATCGCTCTGTGCCTCGATTCCACCGAATTCCCATCCAGTTACCTTGATGTCGTATCTCAAATCCCGTCTGCGTTGGGTTAGTTATTCCTTTGGGCTGGCGGGTTTGATAGCCATGTGCTTTGCACCATGCTTCAAATCGCTCAATGTCGCTCACTGAAACCCATGGGCCTTCTAATGGGTCGCGTTGTGTTGTCATATCATTTCCTTGTTAAAAACATTATGCTAAATGCTCATTCTTACAATTAGCTTACATTCCTCCAAAAATCTTAATCTTGACCATCCCACCAATGTCTTTTGACTTTCGCAGGGTGATAGACCAGTTTGAATCATCAACTCCAACAACATCTGCAATACCGTCTAGCCCTGATTTCATCGACGCTAATAGGTTGTCAAGGTCATATTTGCGCCTAGAAGGTGGGTAAAAGGTAATGTCTATGTGTAGCCCTTGCGCGTCAATCTTTTTTAATCCTTGGCTCATTGCTGTGACTGAGCAAGCGTGACGGTAAAAGGATTTCGCTTTGGCTAGCTGTGCCCAATGTTTACGAGCATTAGGCGACAGCTCTTTGGGCATCCAAGGCAGCGTTATTTCGGTTGCCATTTCTCGGCCTTTGTGTTGCGCAAGCATTGTTCGCATGGGTCTTTAGACGCTGTTTGCAAGTAAAAGCGACAGTCATAGCAAAAGCGCATTGGTGTTGTTACTGGAATTTTTGGTTCTGTCCAAACGGTGTTTTCGTCTTGTTTCATGTTTACTCCTTAATAATGCCAATCCAAACGCGCCAGATATGTAAGCCTAATCCTTTATGTGGGTAAAAAATCAAGCCTAAGCCTATTGCATACATTTTTTTTATTGTGAGCTTCATGCTTTCACCCACCAAACAGAGCAAGCACGACCACTTGGGCTGTCTTGTACCCAATCCATGCGTTCCACAAATCCAGCGCGTTCTAGGTCACGCATGCGGCGAAACACTTGTTGCCCATGTAGTTCATCACTAAATCCATATTCATCACGAAACCACCATGTTGCACTTGCTACACCCCAACAAGTTTGCGGCCCTTTAGCTAACAATGCCTCATAAATCGTAAGATTGTGGCCTTCCAAGAATTCACCAATCTTGCGATATGCTGCCAAGCTGTTTGCGTTCATAGTTCACCCCGCATTAAAGGAAGCACAAACAACACCTTTTTCAAGGCTTTTATCAGCCTCTCCAAGATATTGGACATTTACATGGTCAACAGAACTGCACCAATCAGAAAAAGTTGCGCACCAATGCTCTTGCGTCATTTGATGACCCCAAGGATGTTTATTACGTGCTTCATCTTCTGTTTCGCAAGCGACAACGAATGAATCGTAAGTGTCATAGTCATTATTTTGATTTTGAGATACTAAAAAAAGTTTCATAAAATAAACCCCTTATTGTTGCGATGAAAATATGCCTTGCTAGTGTCTAAAATCATGTGTCGCGTTTGTGCAACATCAAGACCTAGTAACTCGCAAATCTCTGGAAAAAAGCTCTTGGAGTCGTTAATCCAGTCCCAGTGACGATCGTCCACCGCCTGAGCGATAACCTCTACCATCAAATCAGCCTCGCCGATAAGGTCGCCTTGTGAATCTCGCAAAGATGGAGAAACCATGCGGCGCAGTACCTTTGAAAGCTGTTGTCGTGTTGCAAATTGCTTCATTACCGTAAATTCCAGCCTTGTGTAAGCAAAAAGCCAAGTAATCCACCAATAACAATAGCGGCGACAACATCTTTCCAGCTAACTGGGCTTTTTTCGTATGTTGTACGTGCCACACAGTTACGGCCTTGGTTGCACCCGTAGTTTGCGCAGTATTCATCACACATTATTCTGTCTCCTTCAAATAGTCATAGCATTGATTAACAAAATCTGCGTGTTCTTTCTTGCTGCACAAATGTGAGATTTCCTCCCATTCGTCATCCCCTTCGTGACGCGCAAACACTGCCATCCAAATGCCTTCACGAATCATGTCATCGCTATTTTCTGGCTCAAAGTCAAAGGCAATGCACAATTCACGCTCGCCTAAAACTTCGTCAAAGCTCAAAGGCCAAACGTCTGGTGTAAAGCTGTATTCGTAATTTTTTGGCTGGTTCATGTCGATTCCTTGTTTGTTGATGTGTGTACTGTAAAAGCCATTTCTTACAACAGGCTTACAAATCAAAAATTATTTAAGATTTTCCAAGCTGTTGCGGCGCATATTGGAACTTGTCCGTTACCAATGGCTTTAGACCTGTCCACCCAATCGGCCACCCCATCATCCACTCCAGCCATTGAAGGTTTATTGGCTTCCCAATTAAATTGGAATATTTTTCTATGTTGTTTGTTGGAAGCTCTGCCAAATTCCCTTTGTATACTTTGCGAACCCACCATTTTCTGTGCTTCCAAATTGAGGAAAGTGGCGTTGGCAACAATCCAGATTCTGTCCCTCTGATGGTTTGCTCCAACGTCAGCTGCTCCCAGCACTCCCCATCTCGCATCAAACCCCATTGAGGCCAAGTCTCCGAGAACGGTTCCAAGTCCCCGAGAAGTGAGCATTGGTGAGTTTTCCACGAACACGAACTTGGGTCGTACTTCGTGAATGATGCGCGCCATTTCTCGCCACATTCCTGAACGCTCTCCGTCAATTCCTGCGCCTTTTCCTGCTGCGCTAATGTCTTGGCATGGAAACCCGCCAGATACAACGTCAACAATTCCTCTCCACGGTTTTCCGTCAAATGTTTGAACGTCATCCCAAATCGGGAAAGGCGGGAGAAGTCCGTCATTTTGTCGGGCGCACAATACGCTTGCTGGATAGGGTTCCCATTCAACGGCGCAGACTGTTCGCCATCCGAGAAGTTTTCCACCGAGGATGCCGCCGCCTGCTCCTGCAAACAAAGCGAGTTCATTAAGGATTGACTGATTAACCATGACATTCTTTATCCTTGTAAAAACGCAAATTCTCGCCACTTTTTCTTTCATAAACCTTACAGCCACTAAAAATATTTTTAACCTACCATTTCGAGAACATCCTCGATATGGTGTAGGCTATCTGGATGCAATCAAAAAACAAACGCACCACACAAGCCGAACGCGAGCATCTAGCCCGTGTAAAAGAGTTGCCATGCTCTGTATGCGATGCGCCGCCCCCAAGCGATGCACACCACATTAAGCAGTCCAGTGCTTATACGTGCGTGGCTTTGTGTAAAAGTTGCCATATGGGCTCTTTAATGGGCTGGCATGGTCAAAAACGCGCATGGGCTTTGCACAAGATGGATGAGCTTGACGCGCTTGATGTAACGGTGCAAAGATTGATGCTATAATGTTTTGAAACACGGCTAGGGTGGGAGTTGCTCCCCGCCCGAAAAGCGAACTCCCCGCCTGCCGCTTGTTTCTTTCAGGGAGTTTGCGGAGTTAATTTCATGCTTTTACAGCCTAAGAATTGGGTGCATTTTCAGCACTACAAAGACCGTTGCCCACCGTGGATTAAGTTGCATCGTGATTTGCTAAACGATAGGGCTTTCATTTGCTTGCCCATTGCTAGCAAGGCTCTAGCGCCTATGCTTTGGTTGCTAGCGTCAGAATCAAAAGATGGCACTTTTGATGGGTCAATGGAAGAAATCACCTTTCGTTTGCGAATTACAGAAAAAGAATATCAAGAAGGCATTAAACCTTTGATTGATAAAGGATTTTTTGTTGTTGCTAGCGGAGTGCTAGCAGATTGCTTGCATGTTGCTACCCCAGAGAGAGAGGGAGAGACAGAGACAAAGAAAGAGACAAAGAGAGAGAAGATCGCAACTAAAGTTGCTTGCCCACCTGATGTTGACCAACAAGTTTGGAATGATTGGTTACAGCTACGCAAAGCCAAGAAAGCGCCAGTAACGGAAACGGTTGTAAGCAATGCTATCTCTGAGGCTGGTAAAGCTGGCATAAGCCTAAACGCATTTTTGTCTATCTGGTGCGCTAGGGGTTCACAGGGTTTGCAGGCTGAGTGGCTTAGAAACGATGAAAAAGAATCGTTTTATGAGCGAGAGCAAAGAGCAAAGGCCGAAAGAATGAGCGAATTTACGCCACACATTAGCCAACGAGTTGTTAAACAAATTGACCCCAATACAGGGTTTTTCATTGATGAAGTAGAGGTGAAACATGTCCATGCCATTACAAGCCGTTGATAGGCTCTTTTCTCGATTGACAATGACTTATGGCCCATCATTTACGCGAATTTTTGATGGTCTTGACTTGAACGAGGTCAAATCATTGTGGGCACATGAGTTGGCCTATTACAGCACTCATGAGCGCATGGCTGACATTGCATGGGCATTGGAAAACCTGCCAGAACGTGCGCCAAACGTGATTGAGTTTAAAAACCTATGCAAGTCAGCGCCAAAGAAAGAAGAGCCAAGACTGCCAGAGCCTAAAGCAAATCCAGAGCGTTTAAAGGCAGAGCTTGCAAAGCTAATGGCTCCTGCAAAACAAGCGGCATCACAGTCGCAATACGCAGACCCTAAAGCATGGGCGCATCGAATCATTGCAAGACATGAGGCTGGTGAAAAACTAGCGGCTGTTACTTTGCGTTTTGCGAAAGAGGCCTTAGCATGAATGTAGAAATAGGAAACGCCACCCTTTACTTGGGTGATTGCATGGACATTTTGCCTACGCTGGACAAGGTGGATGCTGTGATTACAGACCCGCCTTATGGGATTGGTATTGATAGAGCAATGGCCGCTTCAAGTGGTGGACAAAGCGGCGGCATGATGGCTAAAAAAGGCACTTACTTTGCGTCTGGTTGGGATGATGCACCTATGAGTATTGAACTTGCAGAGCTAATCATGTCTAAAGGCGATGATGTTATTTTTTGGGGTGGTAATTATTACGGGTTGCCAGCTAGTCAGTGCTGGTTAGTATGGGACAAAAAAGTGAATGGGAACTTTTCTGATTGCGAGCTTGCTTGGACAAATATGAAAAAACCCGTTCGCAAGTTTGAATGGATGTGGAACGGTATGCTTAGACAGGGCGGCGAAGAAAGAAATGGGCATCCAACACAAAAACCATTGGCACTTATGGGATGGTGTATTGAACAATGTTTAAGTCCTGCAAATACGGTATTAGACCCATTCATGGGAAGCGGAACAACAGGAGTAGCCGCAATACAGCTAGGCCGCAAGTTCATAGGCATTGAGCGTGAGCCAAAGTATTTCGACATTGCTTGCAATCGTATTGAGCAAGCCGTAGCACAAGGCCAACTTTTTGCGCCAGAGCCACAAAAACAAGAACAAACTTCGCTTTTGTAAGCATTTTGTAAGAAACAACCAACACAATAAACACATGACAAAAACACAAGCACACCAACTCTTAGACAGCCTAAAGCAAGGACATAACGCAAGCATCTTAGATGTGACACGGGCGCTTTGGTGTACGGGCGATATTGAAGAAGAACCTTTGGGCTTATATGAGCGAAGCAAGACAGCGCCAGAGAGCTTTTTGGGTGAGTTCCGTACTTTTGTAAGCCAAGTGTAAGAAAACACATTCAAAATAAAGACTCATTAACACAAGGAAACGTATGTGGCCATTTCCAACACACCCACCAGTACCGTGGACAGCCAAACAAATCAAAGAATACGCGCAACAACAACGCGACAAGATGGAGCAATCACCGCTATGAACAAAGAAATAGCAAATCTCACAATGGCTGCAAACATTTTTAAATTCTTGGCTTGTAACCTAAGAACAGACCTAGAAGCAGCACCAACAAAACAAACCTATGTTCACAAGAATGGGGGTAAAAAATGAGTAAAGAAACAGGTGGGCCCGCGTTTCCTTGGTGCGGAGATTTGAATGAGTGCCCAACGATTAACTTGGGCATGACACTGCGCGACTACTTCGCTGCTAAGGCAATGCAAGGTTTTCTTGGCGATCAAAACATGCCGTTGGATAATGATAAGTTGGCTGAGTGGGCTTACAAAATGGCAGATGCAATGATTAAGGCTAGAGAACAATGATAGAAGCAAGCGTAATCCAAGACATTAAAGACCGTCAGCAGCTAGGTATCGCAAAATATGGCACAACACTGGAAAACAATCCGTTACCACTGCGCGATTGGCTTGAACACCAATACTTTGAACTTCTAGACGCTGCGCTGTACTGCAAACGAGCAATTAAAGAGATTGACGATGCCCAAGCTAAAAGCAATTGAAGACGTATTGCAAAACTACGGAGAGTTGTCTAAACGAGACATTGGAAGACAGCTAGGACTAGGCGCAAGCGTCATCACACACTACATCCGAAAGCATCCAGAGCGTTTTGAGTACGTAAGGACGGAAAAAAGAAACGGTCAACCGACCAAGATTTTCTGTCTATCAGAAAAATACATACAAGAAACGCCGTTTGACGTGCGTATTAAGAAATTTGAGGATCAGGGCTTAACAACCTTTGCACCTGGCTTTAAATCGCTGACTGAGCGTTTTCAGTGACAACCGAGGAAATGAAATGACAATCTCAATCGTAATCGCAGGTAACGTAGGCCGTGACGCTGAAGTACGCCACACACCAAACGGTGATGCAGTAGCCACATGGTCAGTTGCAAGCAACCAAGGGAAGGGCAAAGACCCCGTATTCTTGAAATGCAGTCTGTGGGGCAAGCGGGCGGAATCAGCACTGCCTAGCTATATCGTCAAAGGCACACCAATGACGGTAATCGGCACACTGGCACAGCAAAAGTACAAAGACAAGCAAACAGGCGAGGAAAAGACTTCGTTTGAAATCAAGGTGCAGGAAATCGTTTTGCAAGGCTCTAAGAACCAAAAAGAAGCGCCACAGCCAAAGCCACAGCAAGCGCCAGTTGAAGATTTTGGCGAAGACTCAATACCTTTCTAATTCGTAAGTATGGCGTAAGCAAACACAAATAAACTTACGCCATCATCAACATCTCAAGGAACTGAAATGACAATCGAAACACTGCTTAAAACAAACGTAAACGAGCATACAGAGAAGAAAAACAACCTGACATACCTATCATGGGCATGGGCATGGGCAGAGGCTTTAAAAGCTGACCCAAAAGCTACATACAAAGTAGAGATGTTTGGCGACAAGTGCTACATGGACATTAACGGCACTGCAATGGTTTGGGTAACTGTCACAATCTTTGACAAGCCTATGACCTGCCAACTTCCAGTGATGGACTACAAAAACAAGGCTATTCTCAACCCTGATGCTTTCGCTGTTAACACTGCAATCATGCGCTGTATGACAAAAGCACTTAGCTTGCATGGCCTTGGTCTCTACATTTACGCTGGTGAGGACATTCCAGACGGAGAAGAAGCGCCCAAAAAGGCTCCAATTATTCCAGCAACACCAAAGGTAGAACTGCCAGCTGATGAAATGAAAGAGCTAGAAGAATTGGCCTCAGTATTGATTGACTTGGTAAACGAAAAGCGCGAAGAAGACGCGAAGACACACTTGCATCATCAATCGCTTGAGAACGAGCAAAAAATTGCGCTATGGAACATTCTTCCAAGCAATGTACGCTCTGCCCTGAAAAAGAAATGAAAAAGGTTTTAAACAAGCCTATTGGTACGGATGACCTTGGAAACGAGGTCTATCTGTGCCAGTACTCAAAACAGCCTATAACGGCTGATAAAGCCATTTTCTTAGGCCCGTTGATACCAAGTGTTAACGGGACATTTGTTTGCCATCCTGAACATGGCCCATCTGCAAGAAAACAAAGCAAAATATGGTTTGATGAAATGGATGCAAACTGCAACACTTGCAAGAACCTAGAGAGAATCCCGCATAAGAAATGCACAGCAGGATTTCTACAAGGTATATGTAAGATTCGTGCCGAGCAGATTAAATTTCACCCTGATGATTGGATGGGTAATGAATGTTGGGAGCCGCGATGATTAAATACCAATTTTGCGTACTAGGAAACAAGGCGACAGAAAAGGTAAAACTTCTCATTGCCGAGTTTAAAGGTATAGGCTACGACACATTTGAAGAAGCACTAAAAGCAGGAAAGAAGCACCTAGAAGGATGTGATTACACCTACGAAGGCGCAAAGAAATGGAGATGGGAATGAACTACACAGCAATACAAACAACTGAGGTAAAATAGAATCATGCCATATACGCCTGCACAAAACCGCCTATTTCAAGCAGCAGCACACAATCCTGCTGTGGCAAAGCGTGTAGGTATTCCACAAGAGAAGGCAAAACAATTAGCTAGCGAAGGCGTTAAGAAGCACATCGTTAGCGCATTGAGGAAAACGGACAAGCCACGTTAAGGCTTTGACACTGGGAAAGACTAGCATTTAATAACCAAGCGGTCATTTATAATATAGCCACTTACAGGAAAACCCTAGGAGTGACAATGAATAAAAATTCACCATCAATTGAGCTTCTAAACATTGAAGCTTTGATTCCTTACGCAAGGAACAGCCGAACCCACTCAGACGAACAAGTTGCACAAATAGCGGCAAGCATCAGAGAGTTTGGATTCACAAATCCCGTATTGGTAGACAAGGAAAACAGCATCATTGCTGGACATGGGCGTGTAATGGCTGCGCGAAAGCTAGGCATTCCAGATGTTCCGTGCATTCGCCTTGAACACTTAACCGAAACACAAAAACGGGCTTACATCATTGCCGACAACAAACTCGCCCTAAACAGCGGGTGGGATGATGAAATGCTCAAGGTTGAGTTTGCACAGCTAACCGAGGACGGCTTTGACCTTGACCTGATTGGCTTCAGCGTAGAGGAACTTGACGCGCTGATGAAAGACCCTGAGCAACTGACGGAAGGCTTGACAGATGAGGATGCCACGCCCGACTTGCCAGAGGAGCCGAAAACAAAGGTGGGGGACATTTACATATTGGGCAGCCATCGCTTGATGTGTGGGGATTCAACAAGTCTCAATGACGTGGATAAGCTAATGCAGGGCGTTTATCCAGATTTGATTCACACCGATCCGCCATATGGAATGAATGCTGTCAGTAAATCATCTGTGCTCAAAAAGAATTACAAGGTTGATATTCTTGGTGATGACAATCCTGATGTAGCAAAAGACGCATTTAATTTGATTTTTGGCCTATATCCAGAATCAAAGCATATTTGGTGGGGTGCAAATTATTACAGTTCTGCGTTGCCTGATAGTGAATGCTGGCTGGTATGGGATAAGAACAATGGTCAATCAGACCAAACCGATTGCGAGCTTGCGTGGGCAAACTTCCGTAGCGTAGTTCGTCAATTTACACAAGCATCCGAAAAAACAAATCGCGTTCATCCAACACAAAAGCCCGTGTCGCTGATGGAATGGATTATTAAACGCTTTAAATTGTCAGCCAAGACGATTGCCGACTTCTTTGGTGGATCTGGTAGTACGTTGATTGCAGCAGAGAAAAACGGCATCCAAGCGTTTATCATGGAATTTGACCCTAAGTTCTGCGATGTAATCGTAAAGCGGTGGGAAGACTTCACAGGCAAGAAGGCTGTGCTTGAGGTGCAGCCATGAGCCCAAAGCAAGAACACTTTGCCCAATGTATCGCTGACGGAATGACACAAGCTGACGCATACCGCACGGCTTACGATGCAAGCAATATGAAAGACAGTAGCATCCATGTAAACGCATCAAAACTAATGGCTGACGCTAAGGTGATGCAAAGGGTCGCTGAATTAAAAGCAAAGCTGGCATCAAAAGCCCTTTGGACGCGCGAAATGAGCGTTAAAGGGCTTGTTTCCGCTTATAAGGTAGCTCAGAATGCAAATAACTCAAGTGGCATGACAGCCGCCATTAAAGAGCTTAATGCCATGCACGGATTTAACGAGCCATCAAAGCTAGAGCTAACTGGTGGGCTTGATATGGTCAACAAAGTGGAAATGGTTGTTGTGAGAGCCAAATGAGTACACTAAGAGTTGAGGTAATCGAGGCTTTCGTTCCTTTGCTCTATCCAAAGCGGTACAAAGGAATTTTCTCGGGTCGAGGTGCTGGAAAGTCACATTTCTTTGCTGAACAGGTGGTTATTGGCGCTTTGCAGGGGAAGCGCATTGTTTGCTTGCGTGAAGTGCAGAACTCCATCAAAGAATCTGTCAAACAACTGATTACGGACAAAATCATCCAGTTTGGACTAGACAGCCAATTCACGATTCTTGAACAAGAAATTAGAGCGCCTAGGGATGGGCAAATCATTTTTAAGGGTTTGCAGTCGTTTAACGCAGCCAACATTAAATCTCTTGAGGGCTTTGATATTGCGTGGGTTGAAGAAGCCCAGACGTTGAGCCAACATTCGCTAGACCTATTGAGGCCAACAATTCGCAAACAAGGCTCAGAACTGTGGTTTAGCTGGAACCCGCGCTACAAAACAGATGCGGTGGACAAGTTTTTCAGGTCAGACAAACGAGAGGACGCTATCTGCATAAAAACTGGCTGGCAAGATAACCCGTATTTTAAAAGCTCCCCAATGTACGCAGATATGCTCAAAGACTTTGAGATTGACGCAGACAAGGCAGAGCATGTATGGAATGGGGCTTACGGCTCAAGCCAAGGCGCTGTGCTTGCCAAGTGGGTTAACGAGGCTGAACGCAGTGGACGCATAACTAACGATGTTGTTTATGACCCAAATGGCGCAAAGATTCATCTATCTAGTGACTTAGGCTTTAGAGATACAACAGCATGGTGGTTTTGGCAACCAGTTAAAGGCGGGTTTAACATTATTGATTACACCCAAGGCAACTTTATGGATGCCCAAGACTGGATTGACGTAATCAAAGAAAAGCTCGATGGAATTGGTAAAGATTGCCTAGGCAAAATATGGTTGCCACATGATGCGATGGCTAGGACGTTTCAGTCTAAACATTCGTCAATGGAGCAGTTTTTGATTGCCTTTGGTGGAAATCACATGGGCAAAGTGCCGCAAACAAAGAAGCATGAGCAAGTTGAAGCGGCAAGGACTGTCATAAAGAATTGCGCTTTCAACAGAGACAAATGTGAGCAAGGGCTAGACGGTCTGCGCGCTTGGGAGTTCAAATATAGTGAAGAAGCTGGAGTCTTTAGCAGAGAGCCAGACCACAACTGGGCTTCACACCCTGGCGATGCGTTTGCATACGGCTGTCAGAAAGTTGACGACTTTAAACAGGAATCTAGCCAAAAACCCGATATTTTTGCCATTAGAGGGACGAATGGCGGTAAAATCGCCACAATCCCACTAAATGACCTGTGGTTAGAAACCAAAACAAGGGTTGACCGTATATGAAATTCATTCAAGTAGACAAGAAGCCTGAAAAAGATGCGAAATCCGCTGGTAAGGTTGATTTCGTTTCATACATGGTCAATGGACTTGTGCCTAATGGCGTGATTTACTCTCTATGGCCTAATGGCTGTACGGTAAACAATCGCACCATTGGCGGTGCTGGCCTTGATGTGCAGCATGTTTGGGATTCTGTAACCAGAGACAAAAAATTAACCGCTGAGTTTGGAATCGCATATGTATAAAACCGTGAAAGATGAAGTGGAACGCCTGCTAAATAAATCTGACGACTTTGGTGCTGTTTTTGTGTCAAGGCACATCACACGTGTTACTGATGAATATGGCAATGTAATTGGCTGGACAATGGAATCACAAAATGGATAAAGAACTGAACCCCGTCAAAGAAGCGCAACGTTGGCATCAAGAGCTGAAACTGGCTCGAAAAGAAGATGAAAACTGGGTAAAGCGCGGCAAGAAGATCATCAAGCGTTATCGTGATGAGCGCACAGAATCGCAGCGCGGCTCTAAGAAATACAACATTTTGTGGAGCAATATACAGACGGTATTGCCTGCTTTGTATGGTCGCACACCTCGCGCCCAAGTAGAGCGCCGTTGGAAAGACAAAGACCCAGTTTCACGCACTGCGGCAACTATCCTAGAACGTGCCTTGCAATATGAAATCGACCATTATGGTGACTTTGATCTTGCCGTTAAAGCTGCTGTAACTGACCGCCTCTTGCCTGGTCGCGGTGTGGCTTGGGTTCGCTTTGATACTAAGTCTGTTGAGACCATTGAATCTCCAGCTATGGAAGCAGCAGAAGACGCTTCGCCTGAGATGCCTGAAGGCATGACAACTGGTGAACCAACGGTAGAAATGTACGCTGGTCAGCCTGAAATCAACGTAGAAACCACACCCGTTGACTATGTTTATTGGGAAGATTTCCGCTGTACGCCGGCACGTACTTGGGATGAAGTGACGTGGGTTGCTCGACGTGTTTACATGAGCAAAGACGAGGTGGTGGAGCGTTTTGGCGAAGAATTCAAAGATGTAACTCTGTCTCATGTGCCTAGCGGTGTTGACGAGATGAAGCGTGAAGGCGTGAGCCAAGGCGAGATTGATACGCTCAAAAAGGCTGAAGTCTGGGAAATCTGGGACAAGAGCAAAGAATGCGTGTATTGGGTAGCCAAAGACTTTGACAAGCTTTTAGACCACAAGAACGACCCCTATGGACTCGATGGTTTCTGGCCTTGCCCAAAGCCTTTATTCGCTACACAAACGACTGACCAACTGGTTCCAGTGCCAGACTTTGCGCTGTACCAAGACCAAGCCGACGAAATCGACAAGCTGACAAGCCGCATTTCTTTGTTGGTTGACGCTGTTAAGGTTGTGGGCGTGTATGACGCTTCTCAGCCAAGCATCCAGCGTATGCTGACAGAGGGCGTAGATAACACCTTGATTCCCGTTGATTCATGGGCAGCATTTAGCGAAAAAGGCGGTATCAAAGGCACTGTGGACTTCTTGCCTGTTGATGCTGTGCTTAAAGCCTTGAACGAGTGCTATCAAGCCCGTGAAGCTGCCAAGCAAGTGGTATATGACGTGACAGGCCTGAGCGACATTATCCGTGGCTCTAGCGTTGCCTCTGAGACTGCAACTGCCCAACAGATTAAAGGCCAATACGCCTCTATGCGCTTGAAGCGTATGCAACATGACGTAGCTGTGTTTGCCTCTGAAGTGCTGAAAATCAAAGCCCAATTGATGTGTGATTTGTACTCACCACAAAACCTGATTGAAATGTCAGGCATCATGGGTACTGATGACGCGCCTTATGCTGAACAAGCCATTATGCTGATGAAAACAGAGCCAGTGCGTTCATTCCGCATTGAAGTGGCTTCTGACTCACTTATTGAAATGGATGAGGCAGGAGAAAAGGCTTCGCGTACTGAGTTCTTATCTGCGTTTGGTCAAGCTCTGCAACAAGCCCTGCCTATCGTGCAAGCCGCCCCAGAAATGCGCCCATTGATTGGCGAAGCTCTGCAATTCGTTGTGCGTACATTCAAAGGCGGTCGCCAGCTTGAAAATGCCTTGGAAATGGTGATTGACGAAAGCAAGAAGCCTAAGCCTGAGCAACCAAACCCTGAAATGCTCAAGATGCAAGCAGAACAGCAAGCACAACAAGCGCAAATGGCAGCTGAACAGCAAAAGGCCGCTATTGCCCAACAACTTGAGCAAGCAAAACTGCAAGCACAAGCTGAACTGGAGCAATTCAAAGCCCAAACAGCTATGCAACTTGAGCAGATGAAGCAAGAGGCAGAGACTCAACGCGCCATGTATAAAGCTCAACTGGATGCAGAGACTAAGCTACAAATCGCACAAATGAACGCTGAAGCCTCTAGCAAGCCACAAAACTTATTCCAAGTGGATAGCCAAGGCAAGTTTGACGAGATTGCTAACACATTGACAGAATCAGCCGCCCAACAAGGCGCAGGCATTGCTGATGCTGTGAACAACCTCGGTCAAGTTGCCGCTGTGCTGGTGGCTGCTGTGGATGACATGAAAAAGCCAAAGCGTCGAGTGATTGAGCGTGACCCTATTACTAATAAAGTAATTGGCGCGATTGAAGTTAGTGAAGATTGACAACCTTGTAACTTACACTAAAATACACTTAATCCAATAGAATGTAGGGCAATTCAACTACATGGAAAACACAATCATGGAACCAACATCGACAGCCGCAGGCGGTTATGCAATCTCTAAGGGGGCTACTGCCGTGGCTGGATTATTTGGGAGTTTGTCTATGTCATTTCTATGGATGCCAGAGCGATTTCGAGAGCATGGCAAAGTAGCTGCAGGTGCATTGGCTGGTGGTATAGGTGTAATGACTGCTGTGGCTTTAGGTGGGCTGATTATCAAGCAATTGGGCTTAGACCCTGAAAGCTTAGATGCAGCCTTGGGCGTTGGTTACTTGGTAGGCGCTATGTCTGTTGGTGTAATTGGCTGGATGGCTAATTTCTTTGAAAAACGCGAGAAGAAGGATATTCTTCAGGTTTATCAAGAAGTTAAGCAGCCTGTCAAAAAGCCGACACGAAGGGTTCGCGCTGGCACTAAAAAATGATCTCTTTATGGCTCTCTCTGCTCATAGGAATGTCTGTTCCTGCCATTTGTCTAGTCTTTTATTGGCTATTCAAAGGGCAAAGTAAAGAGCATAGAAGGCTAGTAGAAGCGGCTTTTATCTTTGGTGCTTTCGGTCTAATCGTTCAAACGTCACGCTCGATTTACTATTTTTCACACGGACATTACCCAGTTGATATTGGTGTACCGCTGTGGATGACTAAGGATATAGCTATTTGTCTGTTTGTGGCCCATTTTGCGAGGTCAAAGGATGAACAAGGCTAAAGATTGGGCGCTGGTTATAGCCCTAGCGATATCAAGCATATCGTCATTTAAATTTAAATACGATGAAAAAGGCGTACAGGTAGAGCTTGAACGTACGCAACAAAAGCTAGCAGAGGCAGAAGCTAAAGCTAGTGAATTCTCTTTGGCTGGCGTCTGTGATTGAGTGGTGTCAAGCCTACGCAACACTAGCATTACCCTCAATGCTAGATTATTTGTGCTTATGGGCTGAATATGACTTTGACGCTTGGTTAAAGGTAGCCTGCACAGCCTCATAAATGGTAAAATGCCGTTAATTACTTGGAGCCTTGGATGATTACTGTATCAATCAAACCCGCAAAAGCGTATGTGAACGGCAAGCAGATGATTGCCACACAATTTAACGTCAAGTCATTGAACGACAATCTTTATGACGAAGTGACGTTTCTCTATACATTGCTAGACGAAAATGGCGTGTGGGCTGGTGAGGCAACATATTCGCTTTCTGGTCGTGAAAACTACACCACATGGGATGCAACGGCATCAGGCGCTTATAAAATCGTGGCCCAAGGCATTGGCTTGGAAATCGTAGACGAAACACCAAAACTGTTTGATTTCGAGCAATGAGCGCCGCTGTTCTTGAAATACTCATAATTGGCGGTGTCGCTGGCATTGCTTATGGCGTATATAAGAAGCTAGAAGGGCGCTACTACGGTAGAAAAGCGCAACCTAAGCCTGATGAAACAAAGCCAAAGGAAAATGAATAATGGCATTTAGCGCAGTAATGACGGGTACAACCCAGAACGTAACAGCCACAAACGGAAGTAACGTACTTGGTGTTACAGCTACAACTGGTTGGGTTGTCGGTGCGACTATTCAAGGCACAGGTATTCCAACTGGCGCTCGTGTTGGCTCTATTGTGACTAACACAAGCGTCACAATGGTTACGAATACAGGCGCTGCTGCTAACTTTACAGGTACAACTGGAACTGTTGCTGTTCTAGTTTCGTCTAAGTACGGCACATTACTCACTGTTTCTCAATCTGCTTCAGGCGATAGCCACACGCCTTTAGATATTTACAACGCTGGTTTTGGCGTATTGCAAGACAACATCGCAAAGCGTGAACTGTTCTTTTGTGGTGGTTTGACAGTCAAATGGGCAAACATTGTTGCTGGTGCGGTGTTTGATTTTGGTAACTGGTCATTAGAGTTTGGTGATGGTGGTCGCTGGCAATTCCAAGACAGTTCAATTCTTGGTGAGTTGCGTGGTGGTTACTTGGTAAACGGTACTCAGTTTATTAAGACTGCTGGCCCTTCGTTCTATTGCTTTAACTGGAATAATAACGGTGCTGGCGGTTCATCCATGTTTGAGAACGTCTCAGGCACTACGATGACTGGCACATTCCGTATGCACAACATGCGGGTAGTTGAATTGGCAGGTAGTAACGCTGCTCCAGTGTTTACATCTGCTCGTTTTAACATGGTTGTCGAGAATTTGGTTCTTGATTACCAAACAGACAGTGCAGGCGCTAACGCTGGTATTGGTGCTGCTTTTGGTACGCTGAAGAATACTTATCTAATCAAGACAAACGCAGGTATCGGCGCAACAAACGGTACTAACTTTGCCACATTTGATGGCTTGTACTATGTTGGTAACTATCAATCTAGCCCACAGCATAAATTCAATTTGCCAAACGGCTATACGATGGATGGCTACGCGCCACAAGTGCTTTCCACTCAGTTGCTTGGTGGCTTCAACAGCGCATCGTCAGAGATTTATTCAAACATCAACTTGTCATCTGCTGGTTGGGGCTTGAACGACCTGAAGACAAAATATCAGCGTTACGGTGGCCCAATCACTTTGCAATTTCCTAGAACTGTTGCTTTCCAATTCAAGGACTCAAACGCTGCCGCATTGACTGGAGTTACTTTGTCAATTACAAGCGGTTCAACGTCTTTAACAAACGCTGTTCAGGCTGGTGACTATTCTGCCCTGTCACAAGGTCTTAACCTAGCTTGGAACGCTAACGTATCTTCTTATCGAGTCGCTGATACGATCACTGACACAATCAGCCAAACAGCTCAGTTCCGTAAGAACGGCTACATTTCTCAGTCTGTTGCATATAGCATCAACACGGCAGCGTATTCACAGCCAGTGTTTATGTTGGCTGACCCTGCTTATGGCTCTGTAACTCCTACACAGGCCGCTGCTTTGACAGGTTTGAGCCTTGACTACACAAACAAGGTTTATACCGTCTCAACAGCGCATAACTTGGATGAAGTCTACGCTTTTGGTCAATATAGCCAAGCGTTGACGGCGAACAGCGCACAAGCTGACTTCCAGACAAGCACAGGCGGCAAATACAAGCTGACAAGCCCTTGGAAAATGAGCGTTACTGCTGGCGCTTTGACAATGGGTAGCTATAACAACACATTCAACAGCCAGACCGCTTGGACATTTGGAAACACAGCATCTTTGAACATGGATAAGGATGATGTGGTCTGGACGCCTGCTGCTCGCGCTGACTTGTTCCAGTTCCAAAGCGGTTCCACATTCAACATCACAAACGGCTCAACTTTAACTGTTAGCCCAACTGCTGGCCTTGGTTATGGTTCTGCTACAACAAGCGAATTCCGTTCAGGTTCTACATTGAACATGAGTGATTCGACTGTTACTTATAACATTGTGTCTGGTGGCTCTGGTACTGCTTTCTCTAATACAGAAGCTGGCGCTACTTGGAACATTAGCAATTCAACGCTGACTCTGAATTGCCCAAACGGTGCGCAAGTTGCTATCCATGCTTATTTCTTGCCTGCCTCTGTGATTAACAATTTCACAATTAACGGCACAGCTACAAACGTTGTTTGGCAAATGGGCTACACCACAAACAACAGCAAGATGGTTGGCTTCAAGTACGGTGGTTCTGTGTTCGGTAACGGCACATCAAACATCTTGATGGACACCTACACCTACACAGGTAGCGCGTCAACAATCCCAAACACTTTTGGTTCTGCTAATAAGTGGTGGTGGGTTGACCCAACTATGCAGGCTGGCGGTTTGTTCCGTTGGGCTGCTGGTTCTACTCCAACAGGTAACAGCGGCTTTTATGGCGTAATTGGTTTCCGCCCTGCGTTCAACATTGACAAGACAGGCTTCACGCCTTCAATGCGCATCAAGCCTTCTGCACTGTCTAGCCGTTATCCAACAAAGATTTTTGCTACAACTGCATTTAGTACAGTAGACCGTTCAAATTTCTATCGTGACCCAACATTCATGGCATCTACTGATGGTTTCTTGCCATTTGTAGACGCTTTGGATGACAAAACAGTTTTGAACACTATTGATTGGACTGTGAATACTCGCCAAGCTGGTTGGCAAGATTTGACACAAACATTCACGGCGTCAACAGCTAAAACAGGTCTTATCGCTGCAACATTCTCAGGTGTGGTTGATGCTTTCTATGTGAACGCTTCGACTGGTGCTGCTGATGCTGCTTTGATTTCTGTGAACACTGGAACAAAGACAATCAGCGCCGTTTCTGGTTCGCTTGCATGGTCGCCTCAGCGTTTGTATAACGCCCTGAAGAACTGGTGGGCTACATACGCAAGCGATGTTGATTTCCTGTCGGGTACTTCAGGCACAACTCTGAACTTGGGTGATTACAACGTGGCTAGCAATATCAGCTTTATTGCTGGTTTGTCTACCGATGCTTTGAACAGTGTTACCACAACAGGCTTGATTAACGCTGCATCTAACGGTATCTCTGTTACAGACAGCCGAGGCCCATCTACATTATGGCAATTTAAGTCTATCCAAGTGGGCTCTAGTATTGTTGTCTACGATTCATTAGGCGTAACCAAGTATTTCCAAGGATCTGTAACATCTGCTGGTGACTATACGTACTACATTCCGTCAGGAACTACTGGCACATATACATGGGCAATTGAGAAATACGGCAAACAACGTGAAAGCGGCACATTCGCTGCTAACACTGGTGGTTTGCTGTTCTACGCGCCTTTGTATGTTGAAGACGTGGGTATCAGCGTAACAACACAATCAACTGTGGCTGCATATACCGCGATTGATACGCTTGATAAGTTCTATGACTACACGGCATACCGCCGATTGTCTGAGGACTTCATTAAGATTGGTCAGATTGCCACTCGTTCGGGTACTGCTGTGGAAATCGGCAACTACAACCTGACCGTGAACTCTGCCGCTTCGGTGATGGAATCAATCACAGGCTCAACAATCACAATCAAGTCTGGCTCGTTGGCTGCTGGTTCTAAGTACACCACAATCATTGCAACACCGCCAAAGCTGGTAACTGCTGCAACGACTGAAGTTATTACGGCCAACGTTGAGGACGGGGCGGGTGATAGTAGCGTCACTATCCAAGGTGGTAGCGGCAACTTTACGCTGTGGAAGCTGCTTAACTCAGTACCCGATGACGACTACGCCACAGGCACAAACTTGGGCAACGTGGGTAACGTAACCTATCGTTTCCTCCATGCTGATGGCTACAAAATCATCATCCGCGATAACTCTACGGCCTACCGCATTAGCTGCCCAATGGAAAAAGGCATCTACACGCGAGGTTTGTTCTTTGGTGACCAAGTTCAATTGGCACAGAGCGCCGAAGTGACGCAAATCAACACCAAGGTGGACATTCTGACCAACAACGTGGCTGCGGTTCCTGCTGCTGTATTGGCCTCTACGGTTGAAACAGGCGCTACGGTGGCTGAATCGTTGCGTTTACACAACAGTGTATTGGGTGGCAAGGTTTCTGGCGCTGGCACAGGTACAGAGGTATTCCGTGACTTGGCAGATACGAAAGACCGCCTGATTAGCTCTGTTGATGCTAATGGCAACCGTACTGCCGAAGTGGCTGACCTGACCTAATATGCTCCATTTCCGCGCCCTACACTTCGCAGCCAAACACTTCGCAGCCGCACATCTGCAAGGTTTGGTTGGTGGTGGGCAGGACACGCATGACGCAGGTTCCGAATATTGGTATAAATATTGGCGCAAGCTCCACGAAAAGAAAAAGAAAGAGCCAACACTAGCCGAAGTCATCGAAGCGGTACAAGAACACCCGCAAGAGGCATTAAAGGCTGTACCGCAAGTTAAAAAGCAATTCAAAGAGGTTGATTATTCAAGCGTAGCGAATAACGCAAAACAAGCCGAGTTCATAGCACGACAGTTATTGATTCAGCTTGAGATTCGCAGGCAAGAAGAGCAGGATGAAGAAGACGCTGCAATCATGTTACTTTTGATGGCTTGATATAATTCTGTCAGTTAACAGAAAGGCAAACCCTTATGTATCACGAAGCAGGAAAAGGCTCTGCAACTCGCCCAACAGATAAAGAGGCGTTTGATAAAAACTTTGATTTAGCGTTTGGCAGTAAAAAGCCTACGCGCGGCTCTTATATCCAATGCCCGACCACTGGAAAACTTGTTCCAAAAGACGAATATTACGGCTCTAGCGATGTAAACGCCCCATTCGTCATGGAAGATATCAAGCCATATAAAAACATGGTTGATGGCAAGATGATTACGTCACGTTCCCAACACCGCGAATTCCTTAAAGCAAATCGCTTGGTGGAAGTTGGAAATGAAATAAAAGCCCACACACAAAAGCAAGCGCCAAGAGTTGACCGAGAACAACTGCGCCGTGATATTCACACATCTATGCTCAAATTGGGCATGTAACCTTTTCTCAACAACCTAGGAAAACCCTATGTCAGACGATCTCCGCGCATCCCTTGAATCAGCTTTTGAGGAAAAATCAGAAGATACTACTCCAGTTGAAACTGTATCCAATGAACCTGACGCAAGCCTTACAAATGAGCCATCCGAGCGTGTACGCGATGAACAAGGTAAGTTTGCGGCGAAGGAAGCGCCCACAGATGAGCCTATTCCACAAGCTCCTGTTGAGCCTGAAATCAAACCGCCCTCAAGCTGGAAGCCTGAAGCTAAAGAGGCATTTATCAAGGCAGAGCGTGGAGAGGCATTAACACCGCAAGAGATTAAGATTCTCACGGCTGAAGCGCAACGCAGGGAAAACGACTTTTTTAAGGGTGTTGAGCAATTTAAATCACACGCACAACGCGCCCGTGAATTTGAACAAGCATTAGCCCCTTATCAGCAAACTATTCAACAAATGGGCTTAGATGGCCCAACTGCTGCTGCTCGTATGCTTCAAGTTGAACATACTTTGCGATATGCAGACCCCGCGACAAAAGCAGCTATGTTGCAAAAGATTGCACAGGACTACGGTATCGATATGGGTATGGCGCAACAAATGCCACAGCAAGACCCACAAACCCAATATTTAATGCAGCAATTGAATGAGTTGCGTCAAACTCAGCAAATGTGGCAAAATAGTATTCAACAGCAAGAACGCGAGAAAGCAAATCATGAACTGATGGCTTTCTCAAGTGCTGGTGATAAAACGCACTTCGAGGCAGTGCGTAACGATATGGCAGATTTGCTGGAAAGCGGAAAAGCCCAATCGTTAGAACAAGCCTACGAAATGGCTATCTGGATGCGTCCTGATGTTAGGCAAACCCTAATCGAACAGCAACAGATTGAAGCCCGTAAGAAGTATGAAGAACAGCAACGCGCAGCACGTGCAAAAACTGCAAGTATTAGCGTAAAAGGCAGTTCACCTAGTTCTAGCGGTACTCAGCCTGTAAGCGGGTCTTTGAGAGATATTCTCGCAGCCCAATTTGCTCAGTAAATTTTTAAAGGAAACCTAAATCATGGCTTCGTTCCCAAATATTAGTGACATCATCACTACAACCATTGAATCGCGCTCTGGCGCATTGGCCGACAACTTGACCAAAAACAACGCATTGCTCATGAAAATGAAGCAGCGCGGCAACGTTAAGCCCTTTAGCGGCGGTAACGTGATTCGTCAAGAAATCATGTATAACGACCCTGCGACTCAAAACGCTGGCTCTTATTCTGGCTACGACACAATCGACATTACGCCTAACAGCCCCATTTCTTCTGCTCAGTTTGACCTGAAGCAATACGCTTCTGCTGTGTCTATCTCTGGCTTTGAAATGTTGCAAAACAGCGGCAAAGAGCAAATCATCGACTTGCTCGAAGCCCGTATTCAAGTGGCTGAAGGTCAATTGACCAACCAAATCTCTGCTGACGTTTATGGTGACGGCACTGGCAACGGTGGTAAAGCCTTGGTTGGCTTGGCTGCTGCTGTTAGCAAGACTCCTACAACTGGCACATACGGCGGTATCAACCGCGCTAACTGGGCTTTCTGGCGTAACGTTGCATTTGACGCAACTACCGATGGTGGCGCTGCTGCATCTGCTGCCAACATCCAAAGCTACATGAACCGTGTTGCCGTTCAATTGGTGCGTGGCACAGACCGCCCTGACATGATCGTGGCTGACAACAACTACTACCGCTTCTTCTTGGAATCGTTGCAAGCTATCCAGCGCGTGACTTCTGAAGACTCGGCTGCTGCTGGCTTCACCTCTATCAAGTACATGGGTGCTGGCTTGAACTGTGATGTGTTCTTGGACGGTGGTATCGGTGGTTCTATCCCCACTAACACCATGTACTTCTTGAACACCAAGTACATCTTCTTGCGCCCACACAAAGACCGCAACTTCACCGCTATCGGTGGCGAGCGTCAATCTGTGAACCAAGACGCTATCGTGCGTTTGTACGGTTGGGCTGGTGCTTTGACTAGCTCAGGCCCACAGTTCTGTGGAGTTTTGGCGGATTGATAGAGAAGGGGCTTCGGCCCTTTCCTAGTGTTTAACTTTTAAAGGAAATTAAAAATGGCTTCTCCCTTTAGCGATACCGCCAAAATTGGCGTTGATTTGAACGGCGTAACTACTGCTGCTGACTTGGCTGCTGGCAAAACTGGCGATGCACGATTGGGTGCTGAAGTTTTCACAACTGATGGCAAAATTGCTGTTTATGTGCAAGCTGGCGCTGCGATTGCTGCCAACACTGCAGTTGTTGCTGTCAACACTACAACCTTTGTCGCTTCGGCAACAGGTGGCACTTATCTGTCTCCAGCTGTGGCTGCAAATACGGGCGACCGATTCTGGGCGCGCAAGGCTAGCGTCTAATTGATGTAAAATGCGCAAAGCCCCTGAGACTGTGAATCTTAGGGGCTTTACTTCACAAATCGAAAAGGAGCTTCGAAATGAGCAAGGAAGATTGTACGCTATCGCAAGCGTATCTCAAGAGTATTCTTGATTACGACCCAGAAACAGGATGCTTTCTGTGGAAATCAAAAAACAAAGCTGGTGGCGTATGCCCACAAGGTTACTGGCGCATAAAAATCAATAAAAGAAGCTACAAAGCGCACAGATTAGCTTGGCTTTATGCTTATGGCGAAATGCCAAAGTATTTTCTTGACCACATCAATGGTGACAAGATAGACAATAGATTATGCAATCTGAGGTTGGCTACAAATGCTGAAAATCAGATGAATAGGGTAAAACCTTGCGTAACAAACAATTCGGGATTTCTTGGTGTAAATTTCAACAAACAAATGAACAAGTTTGCAGCAAGAATCCAATCTGAAGGTAAACGTATCCACATTGGGTACTTTGACACGGCAGAAGAAGCGTCAGATGCGTACATTGCTAAGAAAACAGAGCTATCAAAATTCTTTAATGCACAAAGGACTTGATTACGCTAAAATAAGGGCTGCAAGGATAAAACTTTGCAGCCTTTTTTAATTAACCAATGGAGAAAGCATGAGCCAACCTCTGCAAGAATCTAGCCTATTCGTGACATTTTTTACTGAAGCTATTGAATTCAAGGCTGAAAGTGAAAAAGCTGGTCGCCCAATCTTCAAAGATGTGCCTTTCGTGCGGATTATTGTACCTGGCGATGTGAACAACATCATCGAGCGCAAGGCAACAAAAGAAGATGAATTAAAGTTCCCACGTGCATGGGCGCGATACAAAGCTGAAGAAGCCGAGGCGCATGATGGTATGCCGCTGGAGCAATGGCCTCAGATTACCCGTTCTCTGTTGAAAGAATTGAAATATTTTGAAGTTCATACTGTTGAGCAATTGGCTGGTTTGTCTGATAGCCAAGTTTCCAAGCTCGGTATGGGCTTTATGGATTACCGCAACAAAGCTAAAGCGTTTTTGGCTGCTGCTGCTGGTACGGCTGATTCAACTGCGCAAGCTGCCGAAACTGAGCGCCTGCGTACTGAATTGGAAGATTTGAAGCAACAAATGGCTGCGCTTGGCGAGAAAAAGCGTGGTCGCCCTGCTAGAGAAGAAATGGAAGCCTAATGTCATACACAGCCCTTGAGCTAGTACAGCAAGTTACAGATGAATTGGCCTTGCAGCGGCCCTCAGTTGTAGTTGGTAGCACAGACCCCAATGTGCGCCAATTAAGTGCCTTGCTGAACCGTTTAGGGGCTGACATTACCCGCCAATCCGAATGGCAACGTATCAACAAAGAACATATTGTTGTTACAAAGTCTTTTGAGTTGACGGGGACTGTAACCGCTGGCTCTGCTGTTATTACGGGATTGTCTAGCACTGCCGAAATTACGACAGATTTCACCATCTTGGGTATTGGTATTGAGCCATTCGCACAAGTGGTTACTGTCAATAATTCGACAACCGTAACAATGGATATGCTGGCAAACCAAAGCGGCACTGTTACGCTGACGTTTGCACAAAATAAATATGATTTGCCTAGCGATTGGAACTGGCAAATTGCAGAAACTGAGTGGAACCGTACAACCCGCTGGCCTTTGCTTGGCCCTAAATCTGCACAAGAATGGCAGACATATAAGGGCGGCATTGTTTCCGCTGGCCCACGTCAACGCTATCGCATCCTAGGCGACAAGCTATGTATTAACCCAAGCCCACCTAATGGTGAAACTCTTGCATTTGAGTACATCACAAAAGGTTGGGTTGTTGGCGCTGATGGTACTTACAAAGAAAAAGTAACAGCCGATACAGATACGTTTGTTTACAGCAATTCGTTGATGACTACGGGCTTAAAGGCACAGTGGAAAGCAAGCAAAGGGCTAGACCCATCTTTTGACTTGGCTGAATTTCGCTGGCTTCTTGAGAATGAAAAGGCGACAGATAAGAGCGCCCCTGTTCTATCTCTTGCACCTCAATTCGGTAGCATCTTGTTGTCTACAAACAACATTATCGACGGTAACTATCCAGCTAACTAAGGAGTAATCATGTATCAACAACCAAACCAAGCAATGATTGATGCTTTGCGCACACAACAAAACCCATATAACACTGGTTTTGGCACACAAGCAGTAATGCAAGCGCCTCAAGAGCAAAAGCAACAAGGCCCATTGGCTGCACAAGCTATGCAAAACATCATGGAAGAAGGCCCATTGGCTATGCAATTGATGAAGAAGATGGGTGGCCCTGCTCTGTTTGCTGGTGTTAACAAATTGGCGGGCTGATATGGACAAAAGCGCAATTATCAAAGCTCTCCGTGACGGAGCCCAAGCAACATCTAACGGAATTGCTAGTAGTGTGCTTGGTCAGCCTATTGACCTCATTGCCTCTGGTCTTGAGTATGTTGGTGTTCCAGTTGGTAATGCGCCTGTTGGCGGTACTCAATGGCTGCAAAACCAAGGAATTACTCGCCCCATTCAAGATGGCGGTGCTCCTGCTTTTGTTGGGGATATATTAGGTCAAACCGCTGGTAACTTGGCTTATGCACCTGCTCAAGTTAGCGGGATGGTTGCAAAGGCAATCAAGTGAAAAGATTGATGAAAGTCATTGGTTATATAAGCTGGCCTTATATTTGGGTGACTTTTTTGGTAGTAAATTTTTTGGTGAAAAATTATGCCTAACTTAGCGCCATTAGTTAAAGCAGGGTCAAAAGGCGTTGATGCTATTGTTGACGCTTTACGCACTTTTAAATTTCCACAAGATGACGCAATGAAACTTGCGCAACAAAGAGCTGCATTACCTGTTGAGCAAGGTGGCTTGGGTCTTGCTCCAACTAACACGGCTGCTGAACGTGCTAAAGCTATGGGATTTCGTGACGCATATCATGGCACTGTGGACGATATTACAAAGATTGACCCGTCAAAGTTTGGCAGTTCTACTGGTTCACAAAGCGCAAAAAAGGCATTTTGGACTTCTGATTCACCCCAAACGGCTAGAAGTTATGCAGAGTACGCTGCTAAAGAATTGCCCGTCAAACGCGAGCTTGAGCTTGCTAATAAGTTTGAAAAGAAGGGTAATTGGGACGCTTATGACAATGCGATTGCAAACGCTGAACGACTAGAAACAGAGATTTACAACAACCCTTTGCGTGGTCAAACAATCATGCCTTTGTCTATCCGAGCTAATCGTGGTGTGCGTGGGGCAGAGATGAACGCTGCTGGCAAAGAGTTTTCTGATGTAGAAGGCGGCGTAAACCGATTTTTAAATTCTGCTATCAAAGACAATGCAGACTTGGCAGTTATTAAAAACTTATCTGATGATGTTGGACGTGTAGGCACTCCTTCAACGCATTTTGCTATTTTTAATCCTGATTTGGTGCGCTCTCAATTTGCCGCCTTTGACCCTTGGCGCAAGACAGGCGCTACCGCAGCCGCTATGGGTGTAGCTGCTCCTGACCTGTTGGCCGAAGAACTGAGAAAGAAATAAATGCCAGCTAAACACACATCATTTCCATCATGCGTAGGCGGTCTTAATGCGCGTGATTCAATCGTATCTATGCCAAAAGAGGATGCGGTTAAGCTGACTAATTGGTGGGTGCAGCCTTCGTATATCTCCACTCGCAAAGGGCGTAAACCTCATGTGACGGGGTTTACTTCTGCTGTTGAGACATTGATGGAATATGCGTCTGAAGATGGCTCAAACAAGATTTTTGCTGCCTCTGGTACTGCGATTTACGATGTAACTGCTGCTGGTACGGTTGGATCTGCTGTTGTTTCTGGTTTGTCTAATGCTCGATGGCAAGAGACGATGATTACAACGGCTGGCGGTTCTTTTCTTGTTTGTGTGAACGGCGCTGATACACCTCGCGTTTATAACGGCTCCACATGGTCAACAATGTCAATCAATCATGCAAACCCTGCTGATTTGGTTCATGTTTGCTTGTTCAAGAATCGTCTGTTTTTTACAGAGAAGAACTCGTTAGAAATCCATTATTTGCCTGTTCAAAGCATTGGTGGTAATAGTTCAGCGTTTCCATTGGGGTCTATTTTCAAGCGTGGCGGTTATGTCATGGCTTGTTACACATGGACGCTTGACGCTGGCGCTGGTTCTGATGACCATCTAGTCATTATCTCGTCTAAGGGTGAGATTGCTGTTTATTCAGGCACAGACCCAAGCGTAGCTGATACATGGAATTTGGTGGGTGTTTACTACGTTGGTGAGCCTATTGGTCGTCGATGCGGTACTAAATACGCTGGTGACTTGATTGTGAACTGTTTAGGCGGTGTTTTCCCATTGTCTAAGTCTTTGCTGTCTGCAACGATTGACAAACGTAACGCATTGACCGACAAGATTCAAAACACGGTTTCTGAGGATATGACCTATTACGGTATTAACTTTGGATGGCAACTGTGTTTGAACGAAGAAGCCAATATGTTGATTCTCAACGTGCCAAAAGGTAACGGAGACAACTACCAATACGCTCAAAACACGATTACAGGCGCTTGGACTAAGTTTGAAGGGTGGGATGCTCAATGCTGGTTATACAGCCGTGACGGTCTGTTTTACGGCGATTCAAACAGCGTACAAATGGCATGGGAAGGCAACTTAGACGATACAGCACCGATTCAAGCTGATGTGATTATGTCGTATCAGTATTTCGGTGATATTGCATCGAATAAGTATTTCACAATGGTCAAGCCGTATCTCATGGCTAACGGTAGCCCGTCTATCCTGTATGGGTTATGTGGTGACTTTAAAGAAGTAGAACCTGAAGGTGTGTTTGCCTATGAAGCTCCAACTGGCATGGTTTGGGGTTCAATGTATTGGGGCACGATGGTTTGGAGTGGCGGCATGAGTTCTATCACTAGCGGCTGGCATACGGTTGGCGTGGTGGCTAACGCTGCTGCTTTGAGGCTGAAGGTTCAGAATAACGGTTCTGAGGTGCGTTTTATGAACGTCAGCCATGTTCACAATCACGGTGGAATTTTGAATTACTGATGGACAAGTTTCCGATTGTTGTTAAACGTGAATACACCATGTATTTGGAGTTTTTCGACCATGTGTATTGGTTTCACGTTGATGTAAACGAATGGACGCCAAAAGTAAAGCGGATGATGCTCAAAGATTTGAGGAAAATTCAGGACTTGGTTACAATACCGTTAAGAGCATTGGCTAGTTCAGAAAACCTGAAACTCATTAAATTTGGCGAATGTCTAGGGTGGAAATTTGAGCTTGAAACCACACTAAAAGACGGTTCTAAAGCTGTGATTTATAAATGGAGTTGATATGGGTAAGTCTGTTGGCGGATTATTTGGAAGTGGCACAAGCAACAGTGGTGGGCTTTTAGGCTCAATTACTAATCCTATCTTTGGAACGCCACAACAAGCGGCTGCACCTGATTACCGTGGTGCTGCTGAAGCTACCGCGCAAGGAAATCTTCAAGCTGCGCAATACGCAACAACTGCGAACCGAGCAAACCAGATTAACCCTTACGGTCAAGTAACTTGGAAAAAGGGTGCTACTGCTAACGACCCTTGGACACAAACGACTAGCTTTACGCCTCAAGGTCAACAGCTTTTTGATTTGCAACAAGCATCTGACTTGGCTTATGGTCAGGCTGCACAAAAAGGCTTCGAGAATATTCGCGGTTTGTTTGAGAATCCAAACATTGACGAATCAAAATTAGCTGCGATGCCACAAAACGCTGGTATGACTTCACAGCAAGCCATTATGTCGCGGCTGCGTCCTACGCTTGACCAAGAGCAAGCAGCACTAGATGCAAAACTCGCCAATCAAGGCATCGCTTTGGGTTCGGATGCGTATAAACGCGCAATGAACTTGCAAGGTCAACGCATGAAT
>OGVI01000001.1_pt1 | contig 52185 bp, 92 predicted proteins | sample 1575701 | NCBI WGS metagenome assembly OGVI01 (sample SAMN07581551, study PRJEB24739) | freshwater metagenome | place: Singapore | collected 2015-04 | reverse complement strand
GTTTCCCAGTCACGATAATTGGGTAGAGATTTGCTTTGCAATGACTGAGATCAATGCTGATTCCACACTTTTGGCGATGATGAAGCTGGCCGATGAGCGACGAGCTTTGATTCCTCGTAAGAACCTGCAAGAACAAGGTCAGATTCTTTCTGCTACTGCCGATTACGCTTTGAAGATGTCTGAGAAGTTGAATCCATGGAAGCGGGACGATTATGAGACTACTGCTTTTGAGACCGATCCGCGTGATTATAACTTAGCTCTGTTACCTATGGAGCAAGTTATTAAGAAGTTTGAAAATAATCTTGCGAACATTACTGTTCGTATGGATGGTTTCAACAAATGTGGAAATGCTTTGTGTGTTGGTGGTCACTTATGGGTGACTAATAATCATACAATCCCTGAGGGTAAAGAATCTTTCCTAGTGGACTTCAAGACAGTGGTGTCTTGTGAGGGAGCTAATGAGAACTTTACAGCTCGACTGTCACAAAAGCAGTTGTACCGTGATGTGGAACGTGACCTAGTCTGGTTTGAAGTGTTTGGTACGCCACCGCGCCTAGTCATCAAGATGTTCAAGGACGGGCATATTGAACGTGCGCTGGAGACTGCCGCTCCAAGTTTCTTCCGTAACGGAATGAAGGGCATGCGGTATCTGGTAGAGGGGGCGACCACCCTCAAGGGTGACCCTGTGATGGAGGATATCGGCGCGTACAACTCCATGATGCAGATGATCGGCTTCACCCCTGCGGACCTGTCCAGCCAGTATGAGCGCGTACAAGCAGCAAAAGGATTCGAGCGTGAGGTGCAGGCCCGCCGCACTCAGATCTTGCAGATGTACGACATGGCCCACACTGCCGGGGATTCTGACTTGTTGCAGGAAGCCAACGAACGCCGCATGAGCTTCAACGAGCACCACCCGAAGTTCAAGATCGACCAGAACTCCATTGAACGGTCCATTAAAGCCCGCAAGGCTGCCGAGAAGGACATGATCCACGGTGTACGCTTCAACAAGAAGCTGCGTGCCGAGATCGTCGATAAGTTCTTCGACGAAGAGGACTAAAAAGAAAGCCCCGGTGATTAGCCGGGGCTTAAACCTCAACAGGAGTTAACGTGAGGAGAGTGCGGGGCTGACTATACCATCAACCCGCCAAACCCGCAAGCCGTACACCCCGTTCTCCACAACTTGTTTGGAGACCACGTTTAAGCGGTGTCGCGTAGTTTCTTGTGTGATAAACCGTTCCATCGCCCTGCGGTCTAGGCAGGGGATGAACATTGACGTGCCGGGGTGGAACTTGTCCCACTCAATCAGCAGTGGCAGGCCCAGTACTTCCATCGCTTTCCAGCAGCACGCTTTCCTTGAAGAAGTCCAGCTTGGTTGTATCGAAGCACAAGGCGTTCACAGGTGCCTGAGTGTTGGCCACCGTGCCTGCGGTCATGCGCTTCTTCTTGATATCCACGAGCGCCTTGTTCTTCTTGTACGGCAGAAGGACTTCCTCGAAGTTCGCCATGACCTTAGCGCAGTCCTCGCGGAAGCTACGCACCACCACGTACAGCATCTTGGTGTCCGGTTCATAGCGTGCAGTCAGTGCGCCACGTGGCTCCCGGATTGGGGCGTGGTCAAGGCCAGTGCGCTTGTCGGTGTTACCGTTGATGACCAGAATCTCATGGAAGTGGCGTTGCAAGAACGCGCCCAAGAACTCCTCATTGTCAAACATGTACTCCTGTGTGCGCTCACGGGTCTCTTTGATGAGGTTGACGGCGTAATCAAACACAGGCCGCGTTGGGATGTCGTGTAGCCCGAGGTGCTTGGCAATCGAACCACCTGCCATAGCAAGTGATGCCATCAGCGCCCAGTACCGCTCCGAGTTGCGGATGCCCGCAGCCTTGTCGATACGCTCTTGCACATCCTTGAGCATGGCCTGCACCATAGGCAGTTGGCCCACCAGTGCTTGAGCAAACGGGTCGATGGCATGCCCGTAGTTGGTCATCAGCCTGCCGAAGTGTTGTCGTGCCCATGTGGCATCGTCGCGGGTGTCTTGCTTGACGTTGATCTCCAAGATACGTTTGAGTTCGCCGTCCGGGAATCCTTTGATGGAGAGCAGCGCGTCGGTCACGTACCGGTTGGAGGATGTCACCATGCCCGTCTGAAACTTGGTGTGGTTGGTGCGTTCAGCGTTGTCATGCTGGCGAAGTCGGTTCTTACCGCGACCGGAAGTCACGTCGTAAATCTGCTGGGACATCTGCAAGGGATCCATGTTCGTGATCTCGTCCATCGTCACGGCAAAGTTCTGCATGGTGCCCAGACGCTGCATGCGGCTGTTGTATGTGTCTTTAGGGGCCAGCATGAGTTCCTTGGGGCGCCCGTATATGCTGTTGATCGCCTGCAAGATGGTGGTTTTGCCCGAGCCTGACTCACGGCTGACCAAGTTGAGGAGAAACCCGTCGAGCGGTGTGAACTTCATCAGCATGGTGCCAAAGCCCATGAAGAAAGCGAAGGCCCGGTACTCCATGCCCTCACGCCCGTAGACGTTGATGATGTCTTTCCACTCGTGGAAATCGCCCTTGGCTTGGAAGAGCGGCACATGAGGCAGCGTGGGTGCGGACGGCGGGCTGTAGACAATCTCGGTTGCCCGGATCTCGCGGTCCCCTACGATGATGCCGGAGTCATCCTCCAGCCAACCAAACTGTTTGTGCGCCTTTTCGGCTTTGCCTTGCATCTGTAACTCCTCTACCCACTTAGCAACGTATTGCATAAGTACATCCTGTTTCTTGCCGAGGGCTGTGATGCCATGCTCGGCGATCTTCCCCACAAATTTTTCTTTTGACAGCACGTTGGCCAGCGGCATGATGAAGTCACGCACGCCATCTTTTGGTAAGTGCAACCGCAGAAGGAGCGTCTCCCCCATGTCGGGGTCCTGCATCCGCTTGACCACGTAGAAGTCGTACGGATACACCACGTCGTCAATATCTTCGCCCTCTTTGTTCTTGGTGTGCACAAACACACCGCCTGCCTTGCCACGGAAGAACGGGAAGGGGAACTTGGGGATGACGTAGGTTTTTTCTTCGTTGGTTGCGGTCTCCACCTCGGTGACGATGCTATCTTCCTCAGTGGCTTCAACAAACTCCCGGCCCAGTTGGATCGGCGATGTGAACTTGTGTGGGCACCCCTCGCACGACTTGGGGTTCAGTTTCTTGAACGTATCGCACGTGTACGGACCTTTGGTCTCGTTGGCCTTACGCTCTGTGACGGCTGCGTTGTAATCGGGGTGCCCTTTGGAAATCGCGTGGATTGCCTTGTCCCGATCAGAGCAGTGTTGGGCAATCGACAACCCGGCACGCCACAACGGTTCTTCCAATGACGCTTGGTTGGTGAGGATGTAGACGATCTGGGCACAACCTTCGCCTGCACTGGACTTGGCAATGATCGTTTTGAACTTGGACTCAGTTGCCCCCATCAGGGCCAGCGTCATCGGGTCAAGCTGGCGTTTGAACTCCGACCTGTCCAACATGGACAAAATGTCTTGTGACGGGTCGAGGACGGTCTTGATTTGGTCGTTCGGTACCTGTGCGGCGAGATGGAGTACCACAACTGGGATTGGGTTGGTGGGGTCCTTGAGGTGGTTGGTCTCTGGTACCCGCAGGATACGCGCTGCGTCCGCAGGAACAGCGTAGTCGATATCAAACTTGTGTTCGGTGCACAACTGCTTGAGGCGTTCTGCATGTGGCTTCCACTCGTCGCGTGGCATGGGTTGCTCAAGAATCCAGTACACGTGTGCACCGCGCCCGGATTGGACGACAGTAGGGCGGGGCAAACTGGTGGCTTTGCAAAAACTCTTGAGGGCAATCAGCCCATCTTGCAGAGTTGCGTAAGGCTTGCCCGGACCACAGTCCAGGTCAAGGAAAAACGATTTGAGGGCGATAGCATTGGCTGCGTACCGACCACTTTCTTTGGGGCCAAACTTGGCCATGCCGTAGAAGGCGTTGTAACCATCTGCCTGAAGGGCGTCGGCTTGTGCACTCAGTTCTTCAATCGAGATCGCAAACTGTTGGCGTACCCGATCTTTGTCGTTCTCTTTTTTGTTGCCCCAACTGCAATAGTGCTCCCCTTCTTGTAGGGGTGGCAAAGCCATTGCGAGGAAGCTGTTCCTCGTTATCATCCGCCGTCCTTGATGTGCCGTCATAAAAAGGGATTGGGCAGGGCGGTGACGGCATCCGCCTTTTCGGTAGCTAACCTAGCCCCCCTAAACTCAAGCCAACTTTGCGATCAACTTCTGCATCTTGTCTGCATGTTTGCCGGATACCACTGTCTGACCGCGAAACCACGAATATACCGTCACTCGGCTTACTCCGAAGTACTCGGCAACGTCAGATACAGGAATATCTTTCTTGATACAGACTCTGCCCAGCTTGACGCCGAGCAGGGTCGGGTTGGCCTCCTGTATTTCCCTGACCGTCAGGGTGGAGTAACCTTTAGACATTAGTCATCCCACTCGGCCAAGATCTTGGACAGGTCTTTTGACGGGGCGGCTTCCTCTGTCTTGGCAGTGCGCTTGACAGGTTCATCCACAACCTCCGCCTGCACCTTCTCGGGCTTGGCTTCAGCTTGGGGCTCCTCGGGACCCTTCATGTCAGCCAGCGGATCAGCGGCAGGTGCTGCCAATTTGGCGGGTTGCTTGGCGTTGTCGGCCTCAGAGACGGTCATGGTGATCGCCTTGGTAGCAGCTTCGGTCTTGCCTTGTTCGATGGCGGCAATCGCTTCGGCTTTCTCCAGAACCTTGACAGGCTTGAAGGTCAGCTTGGGCGTGGCGCTGTCGGTGTCGAAGCGCATCTCAGTAACAACTGTAGAGATGGGGATACCCTTGCTACCAATCATCTTGGCGTAAGTTTGCAGGGGCCATTTGCCCGGAGCGCCTTCACCGAAGATGGAGGCTGCTGGCAGCGTCAGTTGGAACACGTCACCCTTGATGTCATTGGCAAGCACCACGGCCAGACGCTGGCTGTAACGGCATGCACGGCTGTCACCTTGGCCCGAACCTTTGACGTTCTGGGGGCAGTCCACGCAGCGTTTGGCTTGCGGGTTGGCCGACTTGGCATCCGGCACTTCGCCATCGGCAGACCAGCAATCGGGATGGGTCACATCACCGCCCTCGGAGTACTGCTTCAGGTAGAAGGTGCGCGACACTTTGGGTGCTGCGTTAACGATGACCACGTTCATCGAGCGATCTTCGTTCTTGGCGATTTCTTTGCCATTGACCATCATGCGCCACACGCCACCTTTGATGGAGATGCGTTTGATGTTTGAGCCACCGCCACCCATCAGGGATTTGGTAACGTCGTCAAGTTCGAGTTCTTTGAGGTAAGAGGGAAGGCCGGTGTCCAGCATTGCGAGATCGTTGCTCATGTTTGCTCCTTAGCGTTTGGTGATAACTACAGTTTGGGTGACATCCGCATTGAGACCGGGCGGAAGAAGGTCCGGGTTTTCTTCAAGGAACTGCGCCATGTTCGTGCTGTTGATTCTTTGTTGCAACAGTGAAAAAGCGTCGTGCTCTTTGATGAAATTGGCAAAGGATTCCCAATCACTGGTCCAGTAGTTCTTGGTGGTCCGTCGAGATACCGTACCAAATTCGGTACGGATTGTTTGTGCGCCTTGCTGTTTGCAGATTTCAAGAAGTTCGCTTTGCAGCGCAGCTTCCTGCTCTTTCAATTCAGTGGCTTGCTTTTCCAGTTCGCGGCGCTTGTCACGTATCTTCACGTAGACCTTGGCCAGTTGGTCGGCAGTTGGTTGTGTCATCAGACGCTCCAATTCTTTGCTTCGCGCTCACCGAGCTTGCGCCCAAGGGTGGCAACAAAGTTTGGGTCGAATGGCAGTCCACCTGCTACCCCCATCGAAATAGCGCCTATGTTCTTCTGCACTATTTCCATCACTCGTTTCTCTACTTTTTCATCCAACTCCAGCATCAATGCTGTGTTGGCTTCTAACCTGTCGGTTAGCTGCTTAGGTTCCATTTGCACTCTCCTTGTTGGTGGAACTATTATGGGGTCTCTACTATACACTGTCAAGTGTCTTCAACAATATTTTTGTAGAGGTCGATTAGCCTTGTGTGGATGTCCACCTTGTCGGACAGCATTGAGTAGATTCTTTTCTCTACCGGACTGCCTTGAATGTGAACAACCGTGCAAGGATTGCGTTGGCCAGCACGATGCACACGTGCGTTGGCTTGCAGGTAGGTCTCTGTTGATGTGATGGGCCCCCACCACACGACCACGTTGGCTGCGTGAAGCGTCACTCCGTGCGCGGCAGCCTGTGGCTGGATGACCAGCACCTGCGGGTCTGGTTCTGTCTGGAACTTGGCGAATGTCTCTGTGCGCTTGTTGACTGGGATACCGCCGTGAATCACTTCGCACGAGATGCCGTTGGCCTTGAGTTCTTCGGCAATGATCTCGATAGCATGCCGGAACGGTGCAAACACAATGACCTTGTGGCTTGCTTCCTCGATCACCTCCAGCAGCGCGGTCATGCGTGTCTTGGCATCGAACGAAATCACTTCACCGTTATCCGAGTAAACCGCTCCGCAAGACAGTTGGAGCAACTTATTCAGGTTAGCGGCTGCGTTGACCGTGGTGATTGCCTCTCCAGCGGCCACGGCCATCATGTGCTTTTTGATCGTGTCGTAGAACTTCTGCTGCTGCGGTGTGAGCGGTACCTCGCGTGTGGTGTACGTCATGTCCGGCAGGTCCAGGCACTCTTCCTTTGTGAACCGGATCGCAGGCTGCAACACATCGTGCAGTGTCTGCTCTGACGACTTCTTCGGCACCCACTTGAACTGCGTGATCTTGTGCATGACCTGATCGCGGAACGCACCAAAGAACTTAGGCACTCCGCTGGGGTTGATGATCTTGGCAAGGCCGTAGGCGTCTGTCGGCTGCTGCGATGCAGGGGTACCGGTCATCATCCACACCCACATATCGGGAGCAATGACGGAGTTCAGGGTCTTCCAGCGTTTTGTCGTAACTGTTTTGTAGGCGTTGGCCTCGTCCACGATGATCAGGTCGAACCCGCCGTTCTTGATCTCGTCCTTGATGATCTCCAATCCGTCGAAGTTACAGATGACAAACTCGGCGCCAGAGCGCACCGCTGCGATGCGCTTGTCTTTTGAGTAACTGTGGGCGATAGCCACCGTGCGGTGCATGGCGGTCTTGAACAGATCCGCTTCCCATGCAGAAGACATGATCGACAGGGGGCACAGCACCAGCGCACGGCGCACGGCGCCAATCTTCATAAGGTAGTCGGCTGCCCAGATGACGCTGTTGGTCTTGCCCGTACCCTGCTCGTTGAACACGAACCCACGGCGGTGCATGGTGAGGAACGATGCGGTCGTCTGCTGATGTGCAAACGGTTTGTACAGCCCCGGCCAATCGTAATGGGCGTTGATGGGCGAGGGTACGTTCTTGAGCTTCAGGTTCTTGAGCACCTGCGCTTCTTCCAGCCCCCACTTGACCAGCACCTCATGGTCGCTGATTTGTTTGGCCTTGGGGATGACCGTTGTGATGCGCCCAGGTTCTTTGACCTTGAGAAGCAACGCTTTGTTTTCGATGATCTGCAACTCTCACTCCAAATGACTTGTGTCCCGAGGGTGAAGTTTTCACGCTCAGGAGGGGGTCGCCACTTACGGTAGCTACTCGATCTGCTCACGCCCGTGGAAAGGAGCCGCGACGCGCAGACTGGTGCGGTTTAACGGGGAAAACCCTCAAAACCCGCCTGCACCACTCGCACCTTACGCACAGGCACTAGCAACTGACAGCCTCATTCTACGACTGCCATCGGGGGTGTCAACCCCGCTTGCGTTCTTTTTTGCTGACCTCGGATACGAGGTTACCCTTACTGTCGCGTTTGAACGACCGGTTGGCAGATTTACTCTGCACCTTCACCCCGTCTTTGATTGTGCCGCCCTTGTCAGCGGCCTTGACGTGGGCAACATCCTTACCGTCACCCTTGTGTACCTTGCCTTCCTTCAACAGCTTGGCACGAGCGCGGTTGCGCTCCATACGGTTCTTGACCTGCTCAGGACTGTTTTCGTAGGCGATGGCATTGGCGTCGTGAGCGCGGCGCGTGGCGTTACTTTTGTAGGGCATTTCGGCCTCCTTCAGTATGAACTTTTGCCATTATGCGGGCAATCCTTAACGCTGCACCATGCCTTGCAACTGAAGTTGGGGCGCGGGTTCCAGACGTTCAACTCATAGGCTTTTTCCAGCCGGTTGGTGTCATCCAGCCACGGCCTCCACATCGTGCTTTCGTCACGCTGGCTGAAATCGGCTTTGACAAAATCCTTGGCGACCACGAACAGCAGACCGGTCTTGGATTTCTTGACCTGCGGGAAGTGCTTGAAGATAGCCAGCGACATGAGTTCCAACTGCTTAGTGTCCGCATACTTGGCGGACTTGCCTGTTTTGTAATCCACCACCCAAGCACGATCTTCTTGGAGAATAACCAAGTCAGCGATGCCTCGACACCAAACGTCTTTGTCGAAGAAGCCACAGGGTTCTAGGTTCCTCGTTAACCCCATCTTGTACTCGCACAGCTTCTCACCCGGCTTGGCCTTGAGCACGTCCAGGGGCTTTTGCATGAACGAGAACTGCGCGGGCACCGGGGTGCCGTCCTTGATGAAGTCTTCCGCTGCCTTGTGTACGGCAGTGCCGTAGCGCATCTGTTCTGACTCGGGTTCAACAATGTCCTTCTTGACCCGGATGCGGTAGTACTTGTGTGGGCACTGCTTGAACAGGTTGATGGATGAATACGACCATGCGTACTTAATCGGATTTGCGCTCATACTTCCTCTTGGGTTTGATTGTGGCGATGCCCTGCGCAGGTTGAGCAGTGCGGGATTCCATGAAGGCATCGGCGTATGAAAACGCTTCGTCCGTGAGTTCACGCCCCTCACCACCGCGCAGGAGTAGCCCACACATGGCGAACATGGCCGCAAGGTCTCGTAGGTTGTCTTCGTGATCGGTCATTTGCCGCCTTCGTGCTTGTTAGGTTTCTTGGATGGTTTGGCTTGTGAATACACCCCGAACTGCTTGTACGCCAGAAGTTTCTCCGTGCGGACACGTGATGATTCACCCAGACCCGGTACGACCGGTGGCGACTTACCATTGATCTTCTTGGCCTCGGTCACTTCACTGGAGCGTTGGCTATCGGTCTTACCATCTGAACGTGCACGGAAGTATATGTCCTTCACGAAAATGCTCGGCTCCTTACGCATGCGCCAGTTGAACGGGTTGTTGATGTCGTTATTCATGCTTGCTCCATGTGGTACGGGCTGCTGGGGAGCCACCGGGTTAGCGTTGGTCCTGTGTAGACGGGGGTGACACCGGCTACTTCTTGCTTGGGCTTTGCTTCACGTACCACATGAAGCGCACATGGCTTAGCCTTCGCACCTTTGCTGGCGAGGTATTGCCTGTACACGTCTGCCTTGACGGCCCATACCCTGGGCGGCGTAGCGTACGGATACCCTGCGGGGGCGGCATGCCCGACCACATACAGGCCATAACGCGCCCGTGTTGGGGCTCTGCGCACAGCGTCTGATACCCGCACAGTTGTCAAATCCAGTGCCTTGGCAATATCTACAGAAGATGTTGGCCCGTGCATACACAGGTACGCAGCGATACGATCTACTAGAAACGTCATCTCAAACTCCAATCTGTTTCAAAGCAGCCTGCAACCCAGCCAACCCGCCCACGCGCTGGTTGTTGACAAAGATTTGGGGCATCTGGCGAGCTTCGGGATGCTCGCGCAAAAGCTGTTCCATAAACGCAGGTGACATTTCAACGTCAAGGTCGTAGTACCCCAGCCCCTTGCTCTTGAGCAGTTGCTTGGCTGCCGTGCAGTTGGGGCAGTTGCTCTTGGTATACACGGTGATGTTCATAGAAGCGCCTCTTCAAATTCTGGTTGTGGGGGTTTGCGGTTCAGTAGTCGAAGGGCAGTTCCAGTTGCTCGGTCAAAGGGCCACCACTGGTTCCAGTTGATCTCGGATTCAGTATGCGGTTGCGCAGCTTGCGCAGCTTCTCTTTCAGGAACTGGTTGTCGTCCCGACGCATCAGATTTTCCACCAGCTTTGCACATCGTTCTCTCTCCTGTTGTATTGCATTCATGGGTACCATCTGTACACCGGGTCCATCTATTCTCGGGTCGTGGCAAGCACACCCACGTTCCGCGCATGCAGTGTCAGCGATCATTTTGTCCTCACAATCGGGGTCATCTTTCCCATTGCCCACTCTTTCATCATCAACTTCATGGCGTTCTCCATGTCTCGCACCGTGATGATCTCCATCTGTGCATCGTGTAGTTCCATCATGTTGTTGAGCGCGTTCATCTCTTGGGCGTTCAGGATGAATCGGTTGCCATTGGTAGCACCACGACGAGCGCACTCCAGCAGGGCTTTGATCCCAGCGGCGACAACATCGTCGTACTCCTTACCAAATCCCAAGCGATACAAGGCTTCCACTGCGTTGCCCATAGCAATCAGATCGTCCATATCGCTTCGTGTTGCTTGGCCCTGAGTCAGAGACTTCATGGCCATGTGGTTCCTGATCTTCAGATCGACCAAGAAGTTGTTGTGCTGAGCCACGGGCGTCATGCCTTCCAGCACGTACGCCACCGGGTTCGTGAACACACCCTTCGGGCGGTACTTACTACGCTTTCTCAAGGTTCTTTGCCATCAACAAAACAGTTACAGCGTCTGACAGGCTTTCGCCCTCGGGCACGATGTAGTACTCCGACTTCCAGTCCGGCCCATGCCTTTGCGGTTGGTACGAGCGGATATGTATCACCTTGCCGTTCATCGCGTTCATGATGTTCAGGGTGAAGTCGCTGGGGTCCACTGGACCGTTGGACTCGGTGACAGCCGTGAGCTTACTATCGTTCATTTGTCGATGCGCCCAGTTGATGATGATTCGTTTGAGCCAGTTCATTTAGCAATCTCCATAGCTTTTACCCAGTCCAGATTCGCAGTTCAGGGGCAGTGTCTTGGCCCAGTCTGGCCTCCACCGCATGCACTCCTCAACAAACGCTTGTGCCTCCTTAGCTTCCGCCTCGGGGGCGATACATGCCACAGCATCGTGCACAGTGAGCACCACCTTGTAACGCTTGGCGATGCGCAGCATCTGCTCGGCGATCACACAACGTGCAACAGCTTGGCAAATGTTCTCCGTCAGCTTGCCACCATACAGCTTGGTGAACCCCATGCGTGTCTTGTACTCATAGTGGACCTTGCCTTCCGGATCGGTCAGCTTGCGCAGCCCTTCGTACCGCTGCCACAACCCGCTTGGCAGCAGGAACCCTTGCCGTGTCGGATCGAACGTAACTGCGTCCACGACCCCGTAACTTGCCGCGTTGTGGGTGATACATGCTTCAATACAAGCCTGACCTTGCCGCCATAGCGCGGGAATTTTGTCGTACGTAGAACGGTACACGTTGATGATTCGCTGACATTCGTCAAGACTAATATCGACACCAAACGTCTTGAGTTGCGCTTGGAACTTAGCAGCGCCCATGCCGTACCCCGCCCCAAGGATCGTGGTCTTTCCGACAAAACGCTCGTCCTTACTAATCTCTTCCACTGCCTTGCCGTATATAGCCGCTGCCATGATCTTGTAAACATCTTCACCCTTGTCAAACGCTTCAACCAAGTCAGTCTGCCCAGCCAGCCACGCGACAGTCCGCGCTTCGATCTGAGAAGAGTCACAGTCAATGATTACGTAGCCCGGTGGGGCTTCGATGGCCTTCTTGAGCTTGCCAGCGTTCTGACCTCGGCTCGGCAGGTTCTGGAGGTTGATCTTGTCATCACCACCCCAGCGCCCGGTGTGGGCTGCGTAGTACTTGATTGGCACAGGCAGGGGGCCGCGCTCTGCAATAGAGATGAACCGCTCTGTACGGCTCTCCTCCAAAGTTGTCTTGGTGCCCAGCCGGGCGCCCACCAGTGCCTGAACCCGTGGATCAGGATGGTCAGCCAGCTTCTTGAACTCTTCGTCCGTCTTAGCAAACGCCCACGCTTCCTTACCGGTTCTGGCCGACACCTTACGGGGTGGCTCAACACCGAGGCTCTTGAGCAGTTCTGCAAACTTGTCGTTGGACATCAGCATGTCCTTGTCTGCTTGTGCTGCTTCGAGCAGTGCTGCCTTCTTGGCCTTGACCCCTTCGAGGTGCGCCACCAGCATGCCCCTGTTCAGCACGAGGCTTGGCTCAATGAACATCCGCAGGGTGCAGTCGATCACCTTGAGTTCCTTGGCCGGGAACCCCTCGCCCATACCCGGAAGCATGAAGCGATGGAACAGGGTGCGCGTCAACTCCACGTCGTTGCAGCAGTACTCACCATATCTGGCGAGTTGTTCTGGTGAGAAGTCTGTGCGGCGCAAACCCAGTGCGTTCTCGACCTCTGTACCCTTGACGCCGATGTTGTACCGCTCGGCCAGCTTCGCCAGTGAGCCGCCTGCTTCGACACCGTGGATCGCACGTGCCATGCACAGGGTATCCAGCCAGCCTTTGGGTTTGATGCCGTAACGCCACGACAGGATCGCCCCGTCGAACTGTGTGTTGTGCGCAAGCACGAAAGAGTTGGTCCAATCGAACTGGCGGAAGTGCGCAGCCATCTCCTCTCGGGTCCCGCTGAACCATGTTGCAGGTTCATCGTTCACTGCGATGCCAACACCGATCTCGTGAAACTCTTCGTGGCGCACGTACTCCTCAGTGGTCAAACCGCGAAATCCGACCTCCCGACTATAAAAAGTTTCAAAATCTATGACTATTATGTTCATTTGCACTCCTGTAGAACCCACTCCGCAAACTTGCGAAGCTCCGTTTTTGTTGCATCACGCTTCATTGTGTTTGCAAGAAAGCTGATGACCTGAATGTTGCCGCGCACATACCCTTTCGTTATTTCAATTTTGTCGATGCTCGGTGCCCACTTATGGAACCCCCCCACCCCTTCGACAAAAGGTACGTTGAACACCGGGCACTTGGTGGGGGCGATGTGTTTTACATACGCCGCCATTTCCGCAACGCTTGCAAAACCCACGGGAATGCCTTTCCGCTGTGCCGAACCGATAATTGTTGCCGCTCGTGCATACCAAGGGTCTTTGGATGACACATAGTTGCTACCATGCTCTTTCATACTCTTCTGGGCGCGTGGATTTTTAACCCCCCGGAAATCCCGGTTTTTTGCAAGTGAGGGGCGTCTTTCTTCCCTATAGCACCCACAAGACAACGAGTGCCCGGACGTTAGATTCGCTCCGGATACCTCGCGCACTACCCCACATGCGCATTTGCACTGCCACATTGTTTGGTATGTACGCCCAGCGTACCCCAGAACAACCCAACGCCCAAAAGTTTTCCCAACAAGGTCGAGTCTTTTCATGTACTACTCCATAGAGTTGTACGTATTATACTCACAGATACCCCTTGTCTTGAACTTCTTTCAGTTTCATGCGGTAGTGCTTGGCCTTACCCGCATCGTCGCTGTCCTTCTTGCCTTGGCGCATCGCGTACTTGATCACGTTGCCCTTGAGAAATCCGACGAACTCCTCGTAGGTCAAGACCGACTCCATCACGTCCCAGGGTTGAACACCCATGTCTTTGTAGTGCTGACCGCCAATTTGCAGGTCGTTGGCGCTGTACTTGTTGTGATCTCCGCTCATTTGCTTTCTCCTCGTGCTTGGGTCATGGCGTCGGCCATTTTGTATGCGTTGCTTGCGCACCGGTCAACCTCTCCGTCGGTTATCCCGCGACTCACTATCCCCTGCATTGCCTTGGCCGCAAAGTAGTCGCGCAGGGTCATACCATCGGCCATCACTGCGAAACTGGTGATGGCTCCTTCATTGCTGAATTCAATCCGTGGTGTTGGAAACGCTGGCTGGTTGCCGCTTGTGTTTGTGTTGCTCATTTGTAACTTCCTTGTTGATAAGAGGTGGGTTGTGACGCTGCGTTCATCATCTGATTTCGCATTTGCGCCTTCATGTATTGCTGTTGCAAGTTCATCTGCGTAGCCTTACTCATTGGCGCACTGTCCTCCATCTCTTCCCGTGTCATCGGGGCGAGTTGTTGCTTGAGGATCGCAGCCAAATATTGTTGCCGATCATGGTCACTTGCCGCACGGTGCTTGGCCTTACGCACGCAGAACTTCTCCACTTTGGTCAGGTACGTCTGCGCTTCGAGCAGCCGCCCCCACGCGCTATGGTACTTGGTGAACTCGCTGTAGTCCTCTTCCATCTTGGCGATAAGGATTTGGACTTCCTGCGCACAGAACCTGCGTAGATACTTGTCGATCATTCCTTGTCCTCCCACTCTTTCATCTTCTGCGCCAAGATGCGTTCGATCTCGGCCTGTGTTGCCACCCGGCTACCGTTGGAGGTGATACTTGAGTTCCCCACTGTCAATAAATTGCTCGCTACGGTGCTCCCGATACCATTACCCGTGTACAACGACGTGGATAGCGCACCACCTCCACTACCCATCAATTGGTTAATCATCTTTGCCTGTGTGGGGTTGACGAACATCTTCTTGTTTTCCATCGTGGCCACGTACGGATCTTCTCGGGTCAACGTCTTGAGCACGTCTGCCGTGAACCGGTCACGTTGGAGTTCATTCGCTGCATCGTCCAGCAGCTTGTGCTCCTCCTCGGTCAGCCAGCCTGCATTTTTGGCCCGGTCGATTATGTACGCCCACTTGGATTCGTACCCTTCGTAAAACTCCTCGGGGTTGGTCTTCATGCGCTCCACAAGGATTCGCACACCTTCATTAACACCTGTTGACATATTCACACTCCGTATCTGCCTTTGGTTTTGAACGTAAGGGTCCCGCCTGACGATGTGGGCATAACAAGTCCCGCACCCTCAACCGCTTCTTTGGTCTCCTGCTCGTCCTTCATCAACTCCTTGACGATCAGGGCATCGAACTCCATACGGCGCACAGCGCGCAGTGCCTCGTGCACCCGACCCTTCTCGCTCTCGGACATGGCATCACGGAAGTAGTCCTTGTAGATGAACGACCAGCGGCCACGCTTCTCGCCTGATTCAAAGAACTCCTCCGGGTGCGACTTCATCCGGCTCAGGATCACCTCGACCCCACAGAAATTTTCTTCGCTCATAGCTTGCCTCCTGTTTCGCCGTTGACTATCTGGTGGATTTGCCGACCAAGACGCATGCCAAGATCAGCAACTTCTTCGTGGATGCGTGTTTCCACGTACCTACGCAACTGGTCGTTCCATGCTTGCGCAACGGCATCGCGTATGCGCTTGTCCATCTGCCCTTCCAGTAACAGCGCAGCGTCTACGGAGTCCTTATCAAACCCCTCCTTGACCTTATGCTCCGCCTCAACTTGCTCCATCATGTCCTTGAGCACTTGCTCGGTGTTCACGGGCGCGTTGTTGTGGGTTCCAGCTTCGCGTTTTACCGGAGCGTTCATAGGACCCCCAATCGCTTAACAAGTTTGTCGTAGGTGGCGCTTGTGCTGAGCACGCGCACCCGCAGGTTGCCCTCAAGTGGGTCTTTGCGCAGGTACCCGTCGTTGCACAGGCGTTTGATGCGTTCATGCACAGTTGCGCGTGACGCCGCCGTTGAGGACTCCACGATCTCCATGATAGTTACCTCCCCCATCCGCTTGCGGGTCTGCACAACTTCGTCGAGGATCAGCAGGTCAGTCATATCTAAACCAAACGACATCCGAGCTTCCCTCAGTGCCATTGCCATCTTGTCCAGCTTCATCGTTTCTCCTTAAAGAGTAGTAGTTCAATCGTTGACGGTAGCGCAGGTAAATCTTCCCCTCCGCTTCCAGTTTGCTCATGTAGCGCCATGCGTTACGTTTGCTCGTTTTCAGGTTCCGTGCCACGTCCGCAACAGACATGGCGTACTTCCCCTGCATGATGCGCAGCAGCTTGCGCGTCTTACCATCACTTGGTCGGCTTCGTTCCATCCCAGTCTGTATCTTGGTTAATAAGATCAGCGATGTACCCGTGCGGGGGCAGGCCATTGCTGTCCCACTCGTTCATAAGCAGGACAAAGACACCAACGCCTGTGTCGTCGATGACCAGGGATATGCCTTTTTGCGTCACGATATCGTTGAGGTTCTTCATCTGCAACGCAGTGATGACCCCACCATTGGCCTTGCACTCGATACCCATGAACCGCCCTTTCCAGCAGCACACGATATCGGGCACACCCGAGCGGCCATAGCCGCCCGTCACGGGGTAGAAGAAGTAGGCGCCGTAGCTTTTCAGCACGTCCACCACCTTGGCTTTGACTTTCGCCTCTGGCGTCTTAGCCATTCTTAACCACCTGTTGGAGTGCCACGTACAGCTTGTTCTCCAGGTACCGGATGATCGCCAATGCGTCCTCGTGCTGTTGGCGCAGGTTGCTCAGGGCTTCCCCGGCGCGTCGGTGTTGATCCCGATAGTACGCCTCAAGTTTGGTGGTTTCCTCATTGGGACTTGTGGGTTTGGCCTTGGCCTTGGCTTTAGGCTTGGCCTTGGGTTTAGGTGCAGGGGCATTAACACCTGTTAATACGGTGAACACGCCCGTCTGGTCGTCTTTGTGCACCACGCCAGCACCACGCAGCTTCCACAGTGCGGTTGCCAGTTGGGGCTTGGGTACGTCGGTGTATGCGTTGCACACCTCACTCAAAGTGAACGGGGTGTTGGTACCGGCGATGAATTCTTTCACGCAGTCCATGACGGACTTGCCGGGGCGGGTGCTTTTACGGGTTGCTTGTGTCATTTTTTAACTCCTGTTGTTTGCTTGCTTTTGCTAATTCGTTAAGTTCTTTGTGCTCGTCGTACGTCAGGTAGACGTAGATCATGTGGTCTGTGAATTTTCTGCCAATGCCTTCTCCTTTGTCGTTGCGGTTGATTTCACACATGCGCAGCATGGCCACGCGCTCTCGTAACCATGTAGGGACGTGCTCACCCTCCATGTCAACTGCTTGCAGCGATGCGTTATCGAGCAGGTTGATATATTCAATATCCCCGTTGCTCCACACGTGCGCAATCGCCATATGTCTGATACCCATGTCCATAATATATGGAACCTTTACAACAATGTCAAGTGTTCTGGATATTCAAAACACCAGGGTTTACGTGGACCCAAAAATCTTTGTCGCTGTTCATGCGCCCCACTTCCGGGATGTACTGCCCACGTTCGCACATGCGTAGCATGGCAACTTGTTGTTGGATCTCTTCGGGCGCTTGCTCGATGCTGTCGAACTGCCGCTCGTTGTTCGGGGGCATAACCCCTCTTGGCGCGTTCACCAGTACTGCACCATCCGGTTGGAAGAACACGTGGACGTTACATGCCGGTACGGCACTCCTGCGCTGTGCTTCAGCGTAAAGCTCAAGACCCTGTGTAGCCACATCCTGAAACTTCTGTGAACGAAACTGGACGCCAACAGATTGCAGGTACATGACCTCCTCGGCAACGTCCTCGGGCATGAGTCGCCCGACAGTACCCCGGAAGTCAGCACGTGGCTTGTCCTTCCACTGGTCGTAATCAAACACCACACCCATCGGGCTGCGCTCCATAATTTCTTGTGGTGCATACGGCTTGACGTACTCACGCAACCATGAGGCCATCTTCTTTGGGTCAGCCGTGACCTTCTGGTGATGCTCGTCGTTTGTGTTGCTGTACTTCTCGTTGTGGATCAGGCGGCTGTACAGCATCAGTTTCGGGCGCAGCTTCGCGTCATTCCCGGCGATAGACAAGTACGCAAGGATGCGGGACCTGCTCCATGAGTCAGACGGAAACCGACTGTCCACAAACCTGACTGCATGCACATCGACGTCGCTGTGTTGCACCACCTCAATCGGGTACCGGCTCACTTGTACACGGCGAAAGTCCGTCAGTAGCTGCTTGAGCAGCGGGTGCAGGTTATCTCTCACATTCAAATTCAACATCTCAACTCTCCATTAACTTTATCAATGCTTCGGCTTCCCCACGCGTCAGGTTCTGCGCAACGACAGCGTTGGGGTGAAAAAACTGTGAGTTAGCAACAACCTCGTGCGCGTCTACCACTATCGGTGACTTCCCTCTCGGGGCGGGGACGTACTTTCGCTTCTTTATGATCCCCCACATCCTTAGTTCTCGCATCTCGGGTACGTTTGCGCAACGCTCAGCAACAACTTTCCATTGGTGCGTCGTTGGCTCCCAGCCCATACCAATGCGGCGGTTCATGGTTTTGACTTCATCATCGTTCATCCAACACCCCCATGTTCATCTTGCCGCACCTAGCACACGTGTACTGGTACGTACCGGGTGCCCAATACTTATTGCCGAATTTGCTCTCCTCCCAGCGGTGCTGGCAGTTGGCTTGGCGCAACTCGTTCTCACGCCGCAGTCTCTCAAATTCTTCGTCTTCTTCGGTCATGTCACTCTCCTAAAAATCTTCTGTGACGGGCGACAGCGGATACTTCACGTCATCAATCGCGTCCCGTGCAAATGAACCCCCGTAGTACCCGTTGCTTGAGTTGCGAAACTCGATCACGCATATCCCTTTGTTGGTGCGTACTCGGTGGAACATCACCTCGTCAACGGATTGTCTGGTCGGCTCGGGTTGTGCACCCAGCAGGGCGAACAAATTTATCTGCTCGACCTCCTCTACACGTTGCCCGATCAGGGTGTCCAGATCAGCGATATGGTTGACCCACGACTCACTGCAACAATCAGCGAAGCAGTAGTAGTCCACGTTGCCTTGCTCCGTCACGAACCGCCAAAACACTTTGTCGTCATCTGTGAGTACTTGGTGCACCGTCTTGCCCACCAACTCTTCCAGTTCTAATCCCATTTTGTTAACTCCTGTTAATCGGTTTCCAATTCTTCTGCCTAAACATTCGGCCTTTTCGTGCGGCGTCTTGTATGTTTTCCTTCTGTGTCCCACCAACAAGATGCTCTGGGTTTATACATTTGCGGTTATCGCAGGTATGCATAACAACCTTTGGCAATTCACCGTGGACCAGTTGGTATACCCGTCTATGCACAAGGCCGGGGCGGGCGGTAGTCACACCTGTTTTCGGCTTGTAGTTACCAACGTGCGCGTAACCACTTACGTTCAGGTGCCCCTCCCACTCAAAACAATCCCCACGCTTTGTGGTGTTCTTCAAATAATCAGCCAACGTGTTGTACTTGCGCATAACCTCCGACACTTTTTTGTATCGCGTACACCCGCAACTGACAGTTGGGTTACGCCGCAACGCCACCGCCAACTTCACACATTGCTTTCCACATTCACATAGGCAGACCCACCGGGACCTGCGCCAAACGGGGTCGCTTGGAGCTTTTTCCAGCACGGTCAACATACCGAACACCTTCCCCACCATCTGGGATTCGTCAAACTTGTACATGGGTAATCTCCTGTTTATACAGAATTTAATCTACCACATAGCTAAGATTTCATCCACCTTAGCCTTGGTATCCAACCGCACCTGATCGCTCTTGCGCAGGTCTTCTGCACTCTTGCCGTTGACCGCGCCTTCTAGGATCTTCCGGGCTTGCTCCAGCTTCGGATCGTTAGTGACGTTCAGCTTTGTCAGCAGTTCACACAACTCGTTGGCATTTGTGATCAACGAATCACGGAAAATCTGCGTGTAGTTCGGCCCCTCCTTGGTCTCCCTCGGTGTCGGCGAGTCAGCCAGCTTCTGGCTCATGTGCACCACGCACTCGTGCAGCCTGTCCCACACGTCCTGCATGGCATCGGTCAGCCGGTCGTCGTAGAACTTCTTGTACTGTTCTTGCAACTCAACCTTCCCCGCTTCGCTCACGTCGATGCGGAAGTCACCCACCTCGGGCACGGGCAAGAACACATACTTGAACTTGAACTTGCTCTCCAGCTTGTTCACTGCCGGGTACTCGTCGCTGTCAAACAGATCACCCAACTGGAACGCAGCCGCGCTCACCAGCGTGGGGTACTCGTCAAGGAACTCATTGACTGCCTCTGCGAACTGGGTCTCGTACGCGGCCAGCGTGGCTTTGTAGTCAAAGAAGTTTTTCATGGGCAGCAAACGCGAACCACCATCGGACCACGGCAGCGTCTGCTCGTAGTGCCACGTGCGGATCGTTGACACCAGCTTCTGCAAATCGGCCAGCTTGCCTGTATTGCCGAGAAGGGCTTTGTGATAGTTCCCTGCCCTCCCCTTGGTGTTCTTCGCCACGTCAATCTCGTCGGACACTTTCTTGTCCATCTTGCGACCTGTCCACACGCTGATGTTCAGGTCTACCAACATTGCACTGTTCTGAATCATGTTATTAACTCCTGTTAATCTGTTGATGCGTTGAGCAGCTTGGCCATAGCCACTGCTTCTTCCTCTGTCATTTGTCCGTATGTTTCTCTCGTCCTTGGTGGGGCGTTTGCATACAGCACGGGTGAGTAATGCACGTGCATGGACGGTGCGTAGGTATCGGCTCGGTGAAACTTCCCGAACACCAACATCACCGTCCATGCACGTGCCTTTGGGTCAGTTGTCGAACCAGTAGACAAAGCGATACTCCTCACCTTGCTCGGTGTCCAGTGAGCACATGTCCCGCATGAACATACGCACCGCTTTCTCGGTTCCTTCCTTGAGCCGCACCTGCACGTACTTATCCAACTCACGGCCTTGTTCGTCATATGCTTGCATCGCCTTGACATACGCCTCCATGAACTCCAGCGGGGTACTCCATGAGTGGCTGTGCCCGTCACTGTCCCACGTATCGCTCTCGTCCTCCACGTACGGACTCACATCACCCGGCAGCCCCTTGGCCTCCGGCCCCGCACCTCGCACCCCTGCAAGGTTGGCAAACAAGGCGTAGTCCCTGTCAGCAAGTCGCCACCACCCAACTACCTCGACTTTCTCGTTGTGCCAAGGGCGTAGGCTTTCGGCGTTAATGTCACGGTTCAAGTCACGGACCATCGCCCAGTCCTTGTTCTTCAACCGCTTCTCCACGTAAAGATGAATATCGCATCCCATGTCACTCTCCTTGTTGTACCCACTCACCGTCCACCTTTTTGTAGTGCCCCGGTGGTAAAGGGCTTTTATCGAACTGTCGTTGATCTGCTTTGTGCAAACCGTTGCCACATGACGCACTGCCAAATATGTCGCCCGATGGCAGCGACCACAGCGCAGGCCAGTGGTCCTTCAGTTTCCTCGGTGCCGCGATCACGTGCCCATGCCCTTGTAGGAATTTGCTGTGTGGGTGGGTGGTGTTGATCCACACCTCCTCGTACCCAAGATCGCCGATCATCTTGAGCGCGACCTGCACCTTGGCGAATTGTTCGATCTCCATTTGTTAACTCCTGTTAATCAGTCCACGTGCACAGTCTTGCCAATGTCGGCAACCACGCTTGTCGTGATACCCCACAGCGTAGGACACGGCCAGCCTTCACCCCAGCTACTTACGAACCCATCCGTCAAAATAACTGCGCACTCGGCCTTGATCTTGTGCTGGTGCATAAAGTCAACGATGCACTGCGGGTCAGTACCCCCGCCGCCTCGTGGCTTGGTTGTGGACAACAAGTTGTCCAGTTGGTCCTGCTCATACTTCTCGTGCTGGCACACTCGCGTGTCCCAATACAGCAGGTCGATACCTTCGGGGCGTACCGTTTCGCAGATCTTCTTGAGCTCACTCAGGAAGTGGCCGATCTCCTCGGGGCCGATAGAGCCAGACATGTCGATGCCTACAACGATGCGACCTACTGCTTCGCCGATCATGCTTGGCATATAAACATCTTCACCTATCCACCTACGGGATGGGCGCCGCCAGGTGGCCTCGTCTTTGTCCTGACAGAACGATGTGACGAACTCACGCATGGCTTCACGCCAGTCCACCTTGGCTTCGGTCAACTCGGCAATCTCACGGGGCACGTTGGCTGACATCTTCCCAGCCAGGATCGCGCCTTGGCGCAGTGCTTGGTCCACGTCACGGGCAAGCTGCTCACGCTCCTCGTTGGTCATGCCTTCGGCACCGTCCCAGTCGTGCTCGTCGAACCCATCACCACCCTGCGGTTTGCCGTCAACCACGGGCACATCCGTACCCTTCTGGTCCCCAGCGGTCTTGACGTTGATCGACTTGTTGTCCTTGGCCTCCTGCTTCATGCGACGGAACACCTCGCCAGCGTCCAGCCCACGGTACTTGAAGTCCAGCAGGGCAGACTTGGGCAACGCCACATCGGCACCCTGCGGGTCGCTGTCGTGGATCAAGATGTTGATCACATAGTCGCAAGCCATGTTGGCAACTTGTGGCCAGTCCTTGTACAGATGCTTCCATACAGTTGTGTGCCGGAACGCTTTGTGCAGGTTCTCGTGCAGGATCACAGCACGCCGCTCCTTGTCAGCCAGCTTGTCCACGAACGCACGGCCATAGTTGGTATCGCGCCCGTTGGTGCATGCTGTCGGCGTCTCGTCGTCCACCACCGTCTTGCCCAGCATCATGATGCCGGAGTACAGGCAGTACTTGGGGTTCTTCATGAGCCATACGTGATCCTTCTGGATACGTTGCTCAACGCTCAGTTTGTTGTTGCTCATTGGTTAACTCCTGTTAATTCTTTCCATCTTTGGGCCAGCCCAGTTTGGTCAGGTCCGCCATGACGTTTGCCAGTGCTGGCAGGTTCTTGGTCGGCTCCATCTCGGTGGGGTAGTACTTCTTGAACTCGGGGAAAGTTGTCAGTGCTTGCTTGAGCGTGTTGATACCCCCGAACGCATGCTTGAGCTTGCGCTCCATGTCGGCACGTGCGTCAACTTGTTCTCTGTACGGCTTGATGATCTCGTTGATCTGCGCTTCGGTCACATCCCCCACTACAACGTCACCGCCCCATGTGCGGTACGGGTTGGTGTAAGGCACACTCGCCTTGCGCAGTGCCTCGGGCTTGATCTCGTAGAGCTTGCGCACCTCGGGGCTCATGGCCTTGACGATGGCAGCGGGGATATCAATCGCCCACTGGTCCCGGTTGAGTGCGGGTGTGTCCGTCATGATGGCGCGGACGATAGCTTCTTTGTGCAGTTTGGTCAGTTTCATTTGTTAACTCCTGTTAATACGTGAATATCGTTTGTTCACGGGGGCGAACACATCTTTGCCGTTGCGGACGCGCCATTGGATAGTCTCGTAACTAATCCCAAGGGCATCGGCCCACTCCGACATAGTTTTGGTTTGCCCCTCGTGGGTCAGGCGCACGTTAGTACGCATGTTGTTGGCTTGCGTCTTTCTGGTCGCCCACTGCACGTTACCGGGCACGTAGCTACCATCGTTGTCTTTGCGGTCCAGCGAATCCATTCCGTCTGGCTTGTGCCCTACATCGGCCAAGAACACAGCAAAGTCAGCAGCCCATGCGGGGTGCATCGTGATGCCGCGCCCTCCGTAGCGTGGATACTCCACAGCGTTCGGGTTGGTACATCGGTTTTTTATGCCGCTCCATATCCGATACTCTGTTGAGTTGCGCATACCGTGGCGCGTGCGTTGCTTCCCGGACTCCCGAGCAGCCTCGATCTTTGCGCACCCACAGCTTGTGGACTTGCCCGACCTCAAGTTACTGCCAGCTACCGGGCGCTGTGCACCGCATGTGCATTCGCAGACCCACATAGGTCTGGGCGAGTAAGATGCGTACAGGTGTAGCACTGTCCACCGACCGAAAACCTTACCTGTCATATCAACAAACTTGCCCATTGATTAACTCCTGTTAATACTTAAGTTAGAAAAGCCATTGGTTTTTCAATGCCCAATCCTTAAATTCTTTGTTCATGACGCAGAAGGATTGCTTGGCCGGAGACTTCATAACCGACGTAGCGAACAATGCCTGCCACTCAGCCTCAAACCGTTGGCAGTATACCATCCACTTGGCCAGCGTGTCTTTCTCCACACGGCTGATCGCACTGAACACCAAGATGCAACGTGCCACGGCATCGTCAGGCAGCTTCGCAGTATTAGGCGCAGCCAACAACTGGTCCCACGATGGCAGCTTGTCCACCACAGTGAAGAACGCTTGCATGTCACGGCTTGCCGACTCACCGATGGTGCCGGTCAACAGGCTGATCGTCAGTGCATCACCCAACTTGTCACGCTGCTTAGCGATGTGCGATGCCTTCTCCAGCGAACGTGGAGTAACAACTGCACCCATGCCTGCGCGTGTGGGGTTGAAGATGTACGGGTTGTCCTTCTGGCTCGGGTCTGTGTAGCTTGCCAGTGCATGCGGGAACTGCTTGACCCAAGCGATGATCTCAGGCGCAATGTTGTTACCGATAGCCCACTCGATCCACTCGTCATGGTCAGGCTTGCGGACAGTCACCAGCGCCACACGGTTACGTGCATGAGCCTCCAACATATCCCCAACGCCATCTGACAACAAGTTGGTTGTACCAAAGACAATAGAACCTTCAGGCAGGTAGTGATCGCCGATGCGATGCTCCAGCATGAGGGTCAGCAGCACGTTCTTCACAGCCTTCATGGCCTTGCCAATCTCGTCGAGCATGACAATCACAGGGCGACCCGTGTGCATCTTGAACCGTGCGTTCGGCGCGAACTTCGTGACCTTGTTAACACCTGATAACTCGTTGTCCACCACCTCGGTGAACGGCAAAGCAAAGTCGCCAAGGTCGAGCAGTGTGCAGTCGATGTATGCGATCTCATAGCCGGGGTACTGGTTGCCCAACACCTTGAGCATGGACGACTTACCGATGCCGGGTTCGCCCTGACCGATGATGGTCACGTCTTTACCGACAACGCCGATGCCTTGTGCGAATTCGTTAAGGGAAACGGAATGACCAAAGTTGATAACGGATGCCATGTTGCACTCTCTTCTTTCTGCGGGTTAACCGCTGTTAATAAAACAAAACTCACTTCAAGAACAGTAGGTAACTTTACCACTGTTAGAACAATTATAACATAGGGCATACCCTATGTCAAGGATGTTGGCACATCTTTTAAGTGCCTGTCAGGGTTCAAACCACGCCGCTCATTGTTTTGTTCGTCGGCTCGACCTCTACGATCTTGTGCACGTTCTCGAACTTCTCAACCCATGCGTACACCTTACGCTTGACCGCATCGAACTCGATCTGGTAGTCGTTGAACCTTTGCGTGAATGTATGTGTGTTCCCATGCCACAACGTCTCGTATGTGTGCGTATACGCCAGTCGTTCCTTCCAAGAACTACCCCTCGTGAGACAGCACAACACCCGCAGGTACACATGCTCGGGCTCAATGTCCGCTTGCTCAGTCAGCAGCTTGTACATCTCCCGGTCATCACGTGTGAGCAGCGGGAAGTGCATGCCACCCCCGTCCTTGTACTGCTCCCAACCCAACGCCTCCTTCGCTGTCTCGTGCATCACCCAGCCATCGCTCATGGTGAGGAACGCCTTGGCCCACGCAAGGAACGGTTGCAGTGGTTCACGCGCCTCTTTTGCTAACACCCTGTTAATAACTTTCTTCTGGATCACAACCTTCTCGGCGGGTCTGTAGTTGAAGTTACCCAGGTCCGTGAACCTCATCGGCCCATCGGGCAGCGGGTACATGGTCATCACCGCAGGTACGCCTTGCTGTCGCACGATGTTGATGTTCTTCACCTGCACCCACAGCTTGTTGTTGCGCTTGAAGCACAGAAACGGACTGTGCTCATGGATGAACTCAGCCGTGCTGGGTGTGTGCCAGCCGTTGGTGTTGATAATGATGTCCCCGTTAGGCAGGTACGTCACCACGTCCGTGTTGTAGAGCCGTGCGGCGTATGACCACATGCCCTCGTCAATCGGATGGCGCACGATCTGCTCCCAGTCGCGGCGGCGATCTCCAATAGGGCGCACCTCGACGCTTCGCCCACGGATGGGCTTGGTTAGGTTCCAATTACGCTCGTAGCGTTCATATGCACTCTTGCTCATTTGCTAACTCCTGTTAATTTATTTGTGATTGAGATCCTGCACGGCGTAGGCAGCCGCCCAGAACGCTATTGAAAGTGCGTCGAATGCGTTGGATATGTCGTGTTCCCACAGGTTCACACCGATACCCACCACGCCTGCACCGCATGCAAGCACTGCTGCAAAGAACATCATCCCGGTCTCCCAATAAACATGTCATACAGAAAGACACCCAGCATGAGCAGGCCCAGCAGGTGACACCCAAGCACAAACAAAATCTCACGTGCGCTTTTCTTCATTTGCTTTCTCCTAACTTCTTGATGGTGATAGTTCCCTCGGCATCTCTGCTCACAGATGCCTTACCGTCAGCCACATCGCGCATGAACATGGTGGACATGAACGCAAACTCTGACAGCCTCGATACCTTGCGTTGCAAGTGGATCACCCACAGGGCAAGCCCGATGCAGATGCCACCCAGCAGGGATATGTCGTCAATGATCATTTGTTAACTCCTTCTTATCAATGTCCATCAGTTTGCGTGACGCCGCACTGAACGCTTGGCTTACTGCCAGCAGGTCTGCCAGTTCCTTCTTCGCTTGTAGCAGCACGTTGACTGCTACCTCTCGGGCCATGCCCTCCATGATGACTCTGGCGTACTCGGGCTTGCGCTTGAGCATCTTGCGTATCACTGCAAGGGCTTGTTGTTCCTCGTACATGAGGGAAATTTTGGTGTCGCTCATTTGTTAACTCCTGTTAATTCCTTACCAAATAACTCCATGCCCACATGCCAAGGGAACTTGGCACCTCGCTCTGCGATCAGTCGCATGTCGTTGTCCTTGTTCACGCCAGCACCCTGCCCGATGTAGAACACGATGCCGTCATACTCTGTCTCTACCATCACGATGCCGATACACGCACCGCCCATAGGTGTGAACCACACCGCTTCGATTGGTTTGCTCATGTATTAACTCCTGTTAATTTGTCTGATTCAGTCGTCATAAGTTATCGCTCCCGGTGTTGACAGCAGGATCATCAGGATGGCCTTGGCCTCCGTCAGTGTCTTGTGGTTACTGATCACATGCTCGTCGTCAAAGCATCCAGTGTCAGCGGCAAACTCGATCACGTTGTACCCCGGCACAAACGGATACTGTGTGATGGCGTACCGCCACGTCGCGCAGCGGGGATCACACAGTATCCCCTTCGGTATCCAGTAGATGCCATCGCCGTGCCAGCTTGGCTCTAGCCCCTTACAACATCTCAGTTTTTTATCGTCGCTCATGTATTAACTCCTGTTAACAAGTTAACCTTCTACCAGCTTGCGCATGGCCACGGCTTCCTCTCGGGTGTCGAACACACCGATGAGATCCCACACGGCGTATGGCCCGTACTCTCCGTTCGCTGCTCTGCCTTGCTTGATGACGCTGTAGTGGGACCTCTGATCTTCATCAAACCATAACTTTTCTTGGAGCAGCAGCCACACCCATAGATTTCTCTTGGTCATATCAGCACCTTCCCTTCCGGCATCAGCGCGATCAGCGCTTGGGCATCCTGCACAGTCTCGGTCTCGAACAGCTTCTCGTACGGCGTGTGTGGTATATGCGCCAGCACCTGCCACTCGTTCGGCTTCATCACTACGTACATCACGCTCTCGTCAGCGAATGTGTACCTTGCTACAACGTAGGTCATGTATTAACTCCTGTTAATCTTCATATCATCACCTCGTCCAGTTGCAGTGAGGCCAGCGGCATGCAGAGGTATACCCACCTGTCGCCTTGTGCCAACTTGCGTACACGCACGCTGTGCGGCGGGATGAACTCGATCACCTCGTACCTGTGCTTGAACCCTTTGTAGTCCTTGCGCAGCAGCATGTCACCGGGCGCGACGGGCTTGCCAGTTTTCTTGTCGATGATGGTCATGTGTTCATCTCCTAGTTTGCAATCCGTTTGAGCGCCACGGCTTCGCGCACCGTGGTGACCTTGATCTTTGTCTTGTTTGCCATGTACCTACCGGTCCAGTACGCAGCCAACATCCAGTCCACCTTGCCAGTGCGGTCGTTGTGGTACAGCACGGCTTCGTCATCAGGATTTTTGTCGGCCAACATCTGCTCCCACTCTATAAGTTCTTTGTCGTTCATATCAAGCACAAGTTCTTTGGCTTTCATGTCAGCCCCCAGATCGCAGCGATCATTACGATGTAGGCAACCACGTAGAGCGTGATCTGCATCTTGTGTGTTTGCCGGGATTGGTAAACACCTGTTAATACGCCTTGCCAGTGCTCGCCTTCTTCGCTCACGTGGTTGCGCAGCGGTGGTGTGTAGAACTCGCCAATCTTCACCTTGCCGGTGTTGTATGGGATGGCCGTTGTGGTGGGTGTCAGTTTGTTGTGGTTCATTTGCTTCTCCGTTGGTTATCGTTTCAGTGGTGGCAGTTCGGGCATAGGGGGCCAAGTCTCTCCGTGCATCATCTTGTTGTATGCCCGGCAGGTGTTCAGCACCTCGACAAGATCCTCGAACCGGCCAAGCTCCGTGCGCTGGCTCCGATACTGCTCGTGCTCATACTTGTCCCAGAACGATGCGGAAGTCCAGCCGTACCAGCCGTGCCTGTCGCGGTACATAACAATCAGGTCGTGGGTTGGATTAATCGCTTCTTCCAACTCCGTGATTAACTCTTTGACTGCACCCATAATCACCTCTGCTGTTTGTTGTTAATACCCTGCAACAACTCCTTGCTGGTTATCAGCACGTAATTGGATTTATGCAGTGGCGCGATGGTGTGTTTCACCTGCTTGGCCAGAATTTCTCCGCATGCCATGCAGTGCTTATATCCAAGCGACCAGCGGCGCAGGTCAATATCGTCACCGCAATTACGGCATGGATGGTTACTCGGTACGTGAATCATTTGCACTCTCCTTCAGTTTGGTTTAATTTGGGTTGTTATTAACAGGTGTTAACTTGTTAATCGTCGCCGTACACTTCGTTAACCATCGCCATAATCTCTTCTTTGGTCTTTGGGCGGGTATATGGCTGGGCTATGTAGTCATCCAGAACGCGGGACACAAACCGGGACAACGCCATGTTGTGTTCCTTTGCTCGGGTCTCCAGCACCTGCTTGGTCTCCGGTTTGATCATTGCTGTGATGTATTGCTTCATGGTTAACACCTGTTAACTTGTTTGGGTTTGTGTTGCCAGCAGTTCTTTGACGCGCTGGGCCACGATCTTCTGCACCACTTGCACAGGTGCAAGGTTGGTTTGCTTGGCGATATCTCGCAGGTGGTCCACCACGTCCTCGGGGAATAGGTCGTCCAAGATCCCGACAACTCTTCGTCCGGGTTTGTGTGCGACATTGCTTCGCCGGTACTGTGCAGGGGCAAACAACCGGGCAGGATCACGATGCCCCCGCGTCCACCGCATGCGGACAGTCGCGTAAGGGATGCCAAGCTCGAAAGCCCATTCGCTCAGTGCCATTGTTTTTCCGTTGTGCGCCACTACGACACTCGCTACTTCTACTGTCATGATTTTCTCCTTTTTCAGAACAGTGGAATAACTATAACACAAGAGAACAGAAATGTCAAGAACTTTTGAACATCTTTTAAGTCGGTGGCGGCTCTGTTCCGCGAAGGGGTCGATTTGTGGTGATAGGTTTCCATGTGGCGGCACAAAGAGAAAAGTGTTTAAAATCAACACGTTACGGGCTTCGTTGTCATACCTGTTCCATGTTCCGTGGGGATATACGACTTGCCAGAGAGCGTCCTATAGGCTATAGGTTGGGAATTATTATCACTGTTAACCTATAGGCTATAGGTAAAATTCCGGAAGGGGTATATATTTGATGGAACATAGAAACAGAGAGAGAGAGAGACAGAAAAAACCCTTGCAAATCAACGACTTACGCCAATTCTTGCTTGTACCTTACGGAGAAACAATGCGGTACAAATGGTACAGAGTACCTTTGCCCTACATCTGCAACATCCTGCATCATCACCATGCCGCTGCCGCTTCATCATCGGGAACTATCATGAAAGAAGTTGGCCGATAAATTCGAGGCAAAGAAAAAGCCCGCCGAAGCGGGCTGGTTAACACCTGATAACAAGTCGGTCACTTGTTGACTGCGGTCAATGTGGCTTCAAGGCATGCCAGTACGGCGGCCACGTCGAACGCTGGGGCTTCGGCTTTTTGGCATGCTTTGACCAGCGCGGCGATCTCTTCGTTGATCCGTGTCTTGAGATCGCGTGGGGCAGTCTCTGCCTTTTCGGCCGGGAAAGCGTATTTAACGATACGGGCAAAATACGTATGTGCAGTGGCGCGCGCATCCTTTTTGGCTTGGTTTTGGGTTTCCCAAAGGTCGGCGCCATGGTTTGCCACAAAGGCCACATAATCGGCAGAGCCCTTACGTGGCAATTCCTTTGCCAGTGCCTGAGCATGCTTTTTGTCCAGTGCCGGGATAATGGCATTTGTAATGAAATCCGCTTTTGTCTCATTAATGGCGGCTTCGGTGCCGTAGAATTCTCGCACGGCATGCCCGGCGTTAACATATTTGTGCTCGCTTGCAATACCGCCGCGAACCGCTTCGGTGACTTGTTTGAACATTGTGGATTGATCCATGATTATCTCGCTTTCAGTTTGTTTGATTATGTGGCCGGGTTATTCCCCCCACGGTTCTAATGTACCAAACTATTCGAGAATCTCAAAGCATTTTCTTCGGGGCCAGGGCTTGTCAATTTGTTAACAGGCTGATAACCAGACCCCACCCCCCGGAATTGGCGAGATGGGACCCGCAGTTCCAAGCCCATATGAATATGCACAACCAACAACGCAATCCCGCTGCGCTTTACAACAAAGTCAGTTGACGCTCACGGCGATATAACGACACGTTAAACGCTATACATAGTGTAGCCCCATCCCAAAACATCTTTACAGACCCCCCTCCCCCTTGTCATTTTTCCGACAGCTTGATAGAACTTGATTTATAGGAAGACCCCCCGTCACTTTTGCTTCGGTACCATATTGCGTGGGGGTATATTTTTCTGATACAGTCCGACCAACTGCAAGGAGCTACAAGCGCACCATGCCACTGCTAATCACGCCCGAGGTGGGAATCCCCCTGCCCTTCGACACCAAACCGGAAGACATCGACGACTTCCGGGAAAAAGCCCATGCCATGTTCCAAACGGTGGAGGAACTGGCCAATAATGGGTTGCAGGTCGAGGTGACCGACGCCGACAAGGCTGAGGCCCGTATCCTTTTTGCAGCATCCAAACCACCGGCACCGAAAACTGCCCAGCCCGGTACGATTGTCCATCTGGAATCCATGCTCAACGAGTGGGACCAAGAAGTCCTGGACGTGGGCAGGCGCCTGCGCAACTACGTGACCAACAAGTTGATAGCAGAGACGGCAGACCCGGACCCCAAGGTGCGCCTCAAATCGCTCGAACTGCTGGGTAAGGTTTCCAACGTGGGCCTGTTTGCCGAGCGGGTGGACATCAACGTGACGCATCGGACCATCCACGACATCGAGTCCGACCTGAAGAAGACCCTGGAGTTGTTCACAGGACAAGTTATTGACGTGACACCCAAGGAAACGCCCAAGTCCATCGCCGAAATTGATCTGGACGAGGAGCTTGGACCCCTTTCTACAGAAACCCCTACCGACACACCAGAACAAGTTGAGGGGTTTGATGAGTCCTGAACTCCTTGAAGCGGCGGAAGCCGCCCTGCCTAACCTGCCTCCGGCGGCGCAACAGAAGATTGGTGCCCTGATTGCCGAGGCACGCCGTGCCAAGACCAAGGAATTGGTCAAATCTGACTTCATGGCGTTCGTGAAGTACGTCTGGCCGGGGTTCATCCACGGTTGGCACCACGAGAAGATGGCCGAAGCGTTCCAACAGGTGGCCGAGGGGAAGATCAAGCGTCTGATCATCAACATGCCACCGCGTCACACGAAGTCGGAGTTCGCCTCCTACCTGCTTCCGGCGTGGTTTTTGGGCATGTACCCAGGCAAAAAGATCATCCAGACCTCCCACACGGCAGAACTTGCTGTGGGATTCGGTCGAAAAGTGCGAAATTTGGTCGATTCGGACCGGTACAAGGACGTTTTCCCCGAGGTCAGCCTGCAAGCGGACAGTAAGGCGGCTGGTCGGTGGGCCACAAACTACTCTGGCGAGTACTTCGCTATTGGTATCGGTGGTGCGGTGACGGGTAAAGGTGCTGATTTGCTCATCATCGACGACCCGCACTCGGAACAAGAGGCCGCGCTGTCAGAAGTGAACCCGGAGATTTACGACAAGACGTACGAGTGGTACACGTCAGGTCCGCGTCAGCGTCTTCAGCCGGGTGGCGCCATCGTGATCGTGATGACGCGTTGGTCAAAGAAGGACCTGACCGGGCAAGTGCTCAAGGCGGCGGCGTCCCGCGAGGGGGAAGACTGGCGAGTGATCGAGTTTCCGGCGATTTTGCCCTCGGGCAAGCCTCTGTGGCCGGGGTTCTGGAGCCTGAAGGAACTCGAAGCGCTGAAAAACGAACTGCCGGTGTCAAAGTGGCAAGCGCAGTACATGCAGCAGCCCACTTCGGACGTGTCGGCCATCATCAAACGAGAATGGTGGCGGATGTGGGACAGCAGCAGCCCTCCGCACTGCGAGTTCATCATCCAGTCGTGGGATACGGCGTTCCTCAAGACCGAGCGGGCTGACTATTCGGCCTGTACGACGTGGGGGGTGTTCTACCAAGACGACGAGACGGGTAAACCGCAGTCAAACGTCATCCTCCTGAACGCGTTCAAGAAGCGGATGGAGTTCCCCGAACTCAAGGCCAGGGCGTTCCAAGAGTACAAAGAGTGGGAGCCGGACTCGTGCATCGTGGAAGCGAAAGCGGCGGGTTCGCCCCTGATCTTTGAACTCCGGGCGATGGGTATTCCTGTGCAGGAGTTCACACCGAGCAAGGGAAATGACAAAATAGCCCGTCTGAACGCTGTTGCCGACCTATTCGCAAGTGGGCGAGTATGGGTTCCTGACACCCGTTGGGCGGAAGAGTTGGTCGAAGAAGTCGCCTCCTTCCCGTCTGGTGAGCACGATGACATGGTGGACTCGATGAGCCAAGCACTTCTGCGCTACCGCCGGGGTGGGTTCATTCAATTAGAGTCTGATGAACAAGACGATGAACCCACATTTCGCCGCAAGCGCGAATTCTATTGAGGTGAAACATGGCTATTGAGAAGTCGCTGTACGCTGCCCCGCAAGGGATCGAAGAACTGATGGCGCAAGACGCCGCTGGCCCGCAGATTGAAATTGAGATCGAAGATCCGGAGTCTGTGACGCTGGGTATTGACGGACAGCCTATCCTGACTTTTGAGTCGGATGGTGAGGAAGAAGACTTCAGCGCAAACCTCGCTGAAGACATGGACGAGCAAGAGCTTCAGAGCATTGCCAGCGAACTGATCGGTGACTTCGACGACGACATTGCCTCGCGCAAGGACTGGATGCAGACCTACGTGGACGGCTTGGAGTTGTTGGGCCTGAAGATTGAGGAGCGTGCCGAGCCCTGGGAAGGCGCCTGTGGTGTGTACCACCCGATCCTGGCTGAAGCTCTGGTGAAGTTCCAGTCTGAGACCATGATGGCCACATTCCCGGCCAGCGGTCCGGTCAAGACCAAGATCATCGGTCGTGAGACGGCGGACAAGAAAGCGGCGGCGGAACGTGTCTCGGAAGACATGAACTACCAGTTGACCGATGTGATGAAGGAGTACCGCCCTGAGCACGAGCGCATGCTGTGGGGCTTGGGTCTGGCGGGTAATGCGTTTAAGAAGGTGTACTTCGACCCGCACCTCCAGCGTCAGGTGTCTATGTTCGTCCCGGCGGAAGATCTCGTGGTGCCATACGGTGCGTCAGAGTTGGCCGCAGCCGAGCGTGTGACCCACGTGATGCGCAAGACCGAGAACGAGTTGAAGCGTCTGCAACATGCAGGGTTCTACCGAGACATCGACCTCGGTGAGCCTGACAACGTGTTGGATGAAGTGGAGAAGAAGATCGCTGAGAAGCTGGGCTTCCGCGCTACATCGGACAACCGCTACAAGCTGCTTGAGATGCACGTGCACCGTGACCTCAAGGGGTACGAGCACAAGGAAGATGGCAAGCCCACGGGCATCGCGCTGCCATACGTGGTCACTCTGGAGAAGGGGTCCGGCAAGGTGCTGGCCATCCGTCGTAACTGGGAGCCTGACGATGACACTTATCAACCTCGCCAGCACTTTGTGCACTACGGCTATGTTCCCGGCTTTGGTTTCTATTATTTCGGTCTTATCCACCTGATCGGAGCCTTCGCCAAGTCAGGTACTAGTCTCATCCGTCAACTCGTTGATGCGGGTACGCTGTCTAACCTGCCCGGTGGCTTCAAGACTCGTGGCATGCGCGTCAAGGGTGATGACACTCCCATCGGCCCTGGCGAGTGGCGTGACGTTGATGTGCCGTCTGGCTCGCTGCGTGACAACATGCTGCCGCTGCCGTACAAGGAGCCGAGCCAAGTTCTCGCCAGTCTGATGAATCAGATCATGGAGGAGGGCCGTCGGTTCGCAAACACCGCTGATATGAGCCTGAGCGACATGAGCGCCCAAGCTCCGGTGGGCACCACGCTGGCTATCCTTGAGCGCACGCTCAAGAACATGTCGGCTATTCAGGCACGCATTCACTACTCCATGAAGCAGGAGTTGGGCCTGCTCAAAGAGATCATCGCTGACTACACCCCCGAGGAGTACAACTACGAGCCGAGCGAAGGCAACCGGTTCGCAAAGCGCAGCGACTACGACAACGTGGACGTGATCCCGGTGAGTGATCCGAACGCGGCCACAATGGCGCAAAAGATCGTGCAGATGCAGGCCGTGTTCCAGATGGCGCAGGCTAACCCGCAGATCTTCAATATGCCGCTCCTGAACCGTCAGATGCTCGACGTGCTGGGTATCAAGGACGGCGACAAGCTGGTGCCGATGCCTGAGGACATGATGCCTATCGACCCGGTGACGGAGAACCAGAACATCCTGAACATCAAGCCTGTCAAAGCGTTCCTGTATCAAGACCACAAGGCGCACATCGCTGTGCACATGTCGATGATGCAGGACCCTGGCTTGCAGCAGATGTTGCAGAACCACCCGCAGGCGCAGATGATCGGCCAAGCCATGATGGCCCACGTCAACGAGCACCTGGGCTTCGACTACCGTCGCCAGATCGAGTTGCAGCTTGGCATGCCCCTGCCGCCCGAGAAGGACGCCGAAGGCGAAGACAACCACCTCAACCCCGAGGTCGAAGCGCGTCTGGCGCCCATGCTGGCTATGGCAGCACAACGCCTGTTGTTGCAAAACCAGCAGCAGGCTGCGGCGCAGCAAGCTCAGCAGCAGATGCAGGACCCGCTCGTGCAGATGCAGATGCAAGAGTTGCAGCTTAAGGCGCAGGAGAACCAGCGCAAGGTCGCTAAGGACCAAGCGGACATCGCCCTCAAGCAACAGCAGCAACAGATTGAGCGTGAGCGCATCGCTGTGCAAGCGCAGACTGAAGACAAGCGACTGCGTGTAGACGCCATGAAGGCCGCACAGGACAACAGCCACTCGCGTGGTGAGTTGATGGCCAAGCTCAGCGTGGACGTGATGAAGCACCTCAACGACAAGGCTCACGGCGAGCGCCAACAGGTCCGTCAGATGATGCACCAGTCGCAGCAGTCACAACAGCAGAAACCGACGAAAGGTGAATGATGGACAAAACACTTGAGTACTTGATGACCGAGTACAAGGAACGCATGAGCATGCTCTCTGAAGCAATGGCACGCGGGATGTGTACGAGCTTCGAGGAGTACAAGTTCACATGCGGACAGTTACGGGGTCTTGAGTCCGCATGCTCTGTAATTCAAGACCTTGCAGATAGACTGGAGAAATCGGATGACTGAATCCATCCTGTTGGCTACAGACGCCAACAACCCCCAAGTTGTGGGGTCCTATAACTTCGCTGCAAGCGCGGAGGAGAAGGGCAAACAACTGCCGCGTCCTTCGGGGTACCGCATCCTGTGTGCGATCCCTGAAGCAGAAAAGCAGTTCGAGGAAAGTGAAATCGGCTTGATTAAGGCCGACGAAACCATGCGCAACGAAGAAACCCTCACAACGGTTTTGTTCGTGGTTGATATGGGTCCTGACTGCTACAAGGACGAGAAGCGATTCCCCAATGGCCCTTGGTGCCAGAAAGGTGATTTCGTGCTTGTGCGTCCGCATGCTGGCTCGCGTCTGGTCATTCATGGCCGCGAGTTCCGCATCATCAACGATGACTCCGTTGAAGCTGTGGTGGACGATCCCCGTGGGATCAAACGTAAATAAGGAGCTACAAGATGCCTCCCATGAACCAAGACGAGTTCAAGTTCCCCGACGAAATCGACGAGAAGCCGGATGCAAAAGCGTCTGGTCAACCGGAAATCGAAATCGAGATCGAGGACGACACCCCCGAAGTAGATCGCAAGAAAGCGCCGATGCCCAAACCTCTGGTTGAAGAACTGGAGAAGGACGAGCTTGATTCCTATGACGACACCGTTAAGGAAAAGCTCAAGCAGATGCGCAAGGTCTGGCACGATGAACGCCGAGAAAAGGAAGCCGCACTGCGCGAACAGCAGCAGGCGATTGCCTTGGCTCAGCAGTTGATCCAAGAAAACAAGAAGATCAAGGAAGCCCTGAATACTGGCGAGCAAGAGTACTTCTCGACCGCAAAAAATGCGGCCAAGATGGAACTGGAGATGGCCAAGAAAGCCTATAAAGAGGCTTATGATTCTGGCGATACTGATCGGATTGTTGAGGCCCAGCAGGCTATGCAAGAGGCCAACATCAAAATCCAGCAGATTAAGGAACCGAAAAAAGTTTCTTTACAGCAGGAAGAATTTGAGGTACAACCCGCACAACAGGCGCAACCAACTCGTCGCGCCGACCCTAAAGCTGAAGCGTGGCAAGAACGCAACAGTTGGTTCGGTAGCAATCGAAGTATGACCGCGTACGCCCTTGGACTCCATGAGGAGTTGAAGGACAGCGGGGTGCAGCTTGGCTCTGATGAATACTACAGCGCGTTGGACAGAACGATGCGCAAACGATTCCCCGAGGTTTTCGCTACAACGGTAGCTTCGGAGGATGAGGAACAAACTAGCCGTGAACCAACGCGCACCAAACCCGCGACGGTCGTGGCCCCGGCAAGTCGAAGCACTGCACCCCAAAAAGTGCGTCTGAAGACAAGTCAACTCAACATCATTAAGAAGTTGGGTATCACTCCTGAGCAATATGTGAAGGAGTTCATGAAGGAGGCCCGCAATGGCTGAAAATCGTCTCGCAAGAGAACTTGAAACACGTGCGATCTCGGAGCGCCCCAAGCAGTGGCAGCAAGCCGAACTGTTGCCGGAGCCTGACAAACAGCCCGGATTCAACTATCGCTGGATTCGTGTCTCGAACTTGAACGCCGCTGACCCGCGTAACCTCTCGGCCAAACTCCGTGAAGGTTGGGAACCGGTTTCTGTCGAGGAACAACCCAAATTCCGACTGCTAGTCGATCCAACGTCCCGTTTCAAGGACAACATTGAGATCGGCGGTCTGTTGCTCTGCAAAACTCCTTCTGAGTTTGTGGCTCAGCGAAATGCCTATTTCGCCAAGCAAACACAAGATCAGACAGAAGCTGTGGACAACAGTCTCATGCGTCAAAGTGACCCCCGGATGCCGCTCTTTAATGAGCGTAAGTCCTCGACGAGCTTTGGCAAAGGTACTTAAACTTTTCGGAGTCCAAAATGGCTTATCCTACCGTTTCGGCCCCCTACGGCTTTCAGCCCATCAATAGCATTGGTGGCACGCCGTACGCCGGGTCTACCCGTCTGGTTCCCATCGCATCGACCAACAGCCTCTCTGATGCTGCGATGTTTGATGGCGACCTCGTTGAACTGACCTCTGCTGGCGTTTGCCAAGTGGTGTCTAACGGCTCCGCCGCTCCCCAGGCTCTGGGCGTGTGCGTTGGCGTGCAGTACACCAACTCTATGGGTCAGACAGTCCAAGCTCAGTATGCCCCCGCTGGTACGCTGAACGCTGTGGCTTACGTTGTTGATGATCCCCGCGCTCTGTTCAAGGTCGCTATGGTGTCTTCGGGCACTACTATCGCCGGTCTGGGCCGCACTGCTGTTGGTCAGAACACTTCGGTGGTTCTGAACTCTGGCAACACCGCTACCGGTGATTCCAAGCAGGCTATCGACGACACCACCGCCACTACCGCCACTCTGCCTATCCGCATTGTGGACGTGGTTCCCGCCACCGCTACTGGTGCTGACACGTATGTTGAGTTCATCGTCAAGATCAACACTCACACATACAACAACACCACTGGTGTTTAAGGAGTAAATCATGGCAATTAGTCGCGCACAACTGCTCAAGGAACTGCTCCCCGGTCTGAACGCTCTGTTCGGTCTGGAATACGCAAAGTACGGCGAAGAGCACAAAGAAATCTACGAAACCGAGACCTCGGAGCGTAGTTTTGAAGAGGAAACCAAGCTGTCTGGCTTCTCCGCCGCTCCGGTGAAGAACGAAGGCTCTGCCATTGCATATGACAATGCGCAGGAAGCATGGACCGCCCGCTACAACCACGAAACCATTGCCCTGGGTTTCTCGCTGACCGAAGAGGCCATCGAAGACAACCTGTACGACAGCCTGTCTGCTCGTTACACCAAGGCGCTGGCCCGTGGTATGGCCTACACCAAGCAAGTCAAGGCTGCCGCTGTTCTGAACAACGGCTTCACTGCTGGCTACAACGGTGGCGACGGCGTTCCTCTGTTCTCCAACGCTCACCCGCTGGTCTCTGGCGGCACCAACAGCAACATCCCCAGCACCCCCGCTGACCTGAACGAGACTTCTCTGGAAAACGCTGTGATCCAGATCTCTCTGTGGACGGATGAACGCGGTCTGCTGATCGCTGCTAAGCCCCGTAAACTGATCGTGCCCCCGGCATTGCAGTTCACGGCCACTCGTCTGCTGGAAACCGAACTCCGCGTTTCTACTGCTGACAACGACATCAACGCACTGAAGAACAATGGTTCGATCCCTGAGGGTTACACCATTAACCACTTCTTGACCGACACGAACGCTTGGTTCCTGACCACAGACGTTCCTAACGGCATGAAGCACTTCGTGCGTACCCCGTTGCAGCAGTCGATGGACGGTGACTTCGACACCGGCAACGTCCGCTACAAGGCCCGTGAGCGTTACAGCTTCGGCTGGTCGGATCCACTTGGGATGTACGGTTCCGCAGGCGCGTAAGCGCAAACCCACTAACCATGCGGGTTTCAGAGGGGGCTTTGGCCCCCTTTGTTTTTGGTCTTGTGTTATTTTTTAATCTAGTGTATACTGGGGCCTCATTACCTGTTACTAAGGCAAGGAGCATCCAATGGCACGGGGTATCTACAAAATCATCAACGTCATCAACAACAAGTTCTACGTTGGTAGCGCAGTCAACTTGGGTCGGCGTCGCGCCCGCCATTTTTCAGAACTACGTAATGGGCGGCATAACAATGGACGTCTACAAGCCGCATGGCGAAAGTACGGCGAAGCGGCGTTCATCTTCATAGTGGTCGAAGAACTCCCCCCTGAAGCCGATCTGCTTGCCGCCGAAAACGTCTGGCTCAAAGAACATGTGGGTAAGGACTACTGCTACAACATCGGTGTGGATGCCACGGCGCCAACATTGGGCTGGAGTGGTGAAAAAAGTCCGACTTGGGGGTATAAGCACTCTCCAGAGAATCTTGCCCGTATCGGTGCGGCTTCCAAAGCTCGTGTCCAATCCGAGGAGGAAAAAGCCAAACGCCGCCAGTCGATGAAGGGGCGCATCACCACGGCGAGTACACGGGCCAAGATCTCCGCTGCACTTTCGGGGGAGGGTAACTTCTGGTACGGCAAGAAGCGGCCAGAACACGGCGCCAAGGTGAGTAAAGCCATCCAAGCCATTGCTCCTGATGGACAGATGCTGGAGTACGCCAGCATCACGGCTTTGCGGGAGAAATCTGGCATGAAGCCCCCCACGGCCAATCGGGCGTTGAAGTCAGGTAAACCACTGGTTCGCGGGCCGTACAAAGGGTGGACGTTTAAATATGTTGACCCCACGTAAATGGGGTGATATATTGCCCCCACGTCTGGGAAAACCCCGCGCATCAAACTGACCCAGCAGACGACTTGCCGATTGATGCGCCGATCTCGCAAGTGAGGACATTGCTATGAGCAGCACCACTTTCTCCGGCCCGGTTCGTTCCGAGAACGGTTTCCAAACCATCTCTAAAAGCGCTACTACCGGCGCTGTCTCCGTTACTTCTACCTTTGGCGATGCAACTTCTGTCAACGACCTGACCGTCGCTGATGTTGTGATTTTCTCTGGCCTGCCTACTGCTGATCCCGTGGTTGCTGGTCAACTGTGGAACGACGCTGGCACGCTCAAAGTTTCCGCCGGTTGATAGGGGGTAACCCATCATGATGCAGACCGATGTAAAGGCCGCGTCCTTGGCGGCGTCCGGCGACATCTTTGCCGGTCGCACTCGCGTGCGTGGCATGGTGGTCGAACCCGGCGCCTCTGCTGGTACCGTTACCATCAAAGATGGCGGCTCCAGTGGTACGTCCCTATTCACCATCAATACCATCGCGGGCGGTGAGACGTTCAACGTCATCATCCCGGCGGAAGGCGTGCTGTGTTCCACTAGTGCGTATGCCGCCCTTGCCAATGCAAAAGTGACGGTGTTCTATGGCTAAATCCCCCGCATGGCAGCGTAAGGAGGGGAAGAATCCCAAGGGTGGCTTAAACGCCAAAGGTCGAGCTTCGGCCAAAGCCCAAGGGATGAACCTCAAGCCCCCGCAGCCAGAAGGGGGCTCGCGCCGCGACTCTTTTTGTGCTCGGATGTCGGGTATGAAAAAGAAGCTGACGAGCGAGAAAACAGCCAAGGACCCAAATAGCCGTATTAACAAAAGCCTACGGGCATGGAACTGCTGATATGAAAGACCCGTTCGAGCATCTGAGCGAGTCCGCTAAGCACGTTGTAGACGCGCTGTCGGTAGCCACCGTTCTGGGAACCCTGGTAGATATGCTTCCCTCAATCGCAGCAGTTTTCACGATTGTCTGGACTGGCATTCGCATCTGGGAGACCGAGACGGTGAAAAGCCTGACCGGTCGTTCGGGGGCATCAAATGCCATCGACGAGTAAGAAACAACACAATCTGATGGCGATGGTCGCACATGACCCCGCCGCAGCGAAACGCCTTGGCATCCCCCAGTCGGTTGGCAAGGAATTCACAGCAGCGGACAAGGGCCGCAAATTCGCAAGAGGTGGTGAAATGGCTATGGACAAAGCTGACATCAAACAAGACAAAGCTATCGTGAAGAAAGCCTTCAAGATGCACGATAAGCAAGAGCACAAAGGCAGCAAAGGCACTGACCTGTCTAAGCTCAAAAAAGGTGGCGTTGCTACCTCTGGTATGGGCAAGGTGAAAACCGCAGCCCCCAGCCGTGACGGCGTTGCCACCAAAGGCAAAACCAAAGGCAAAATGATCGCCATGTGTGGTGGCGGTATGACCAAGAAAAAATAAGGAGTCATCATGGCAACGCAAGCTGAAATCGACCAAGCCAAACAAGAAGCCGCTGACGCCAAAATGCGTGAGGCTGCTGACAAGGCGTATAACAAAGCATCGACTTCCACTGCTCCCGCCCCCGCCAAAAAGATGGCAAAAGGTGGCTCTGTTGGTTCGGCTTCCCGCCGCGCCGACGGTATTGCCCAGCGGGGTAAGACCCGTGGCCGGATGATGTAATCATGAGAGCCAGTCGCGGTATGGGTGACATCGCCCCCAGCAAAATGCCCACGGGGGTCAAGAAGGCCCGCCGTGACGACACGGACTTCACGCAGTACAAGGAAGGTGGCAAAGTGGCTACAAAGAATTGGATCGCTGGCGCTATTGAAAAGCCCGGTGCGCTGCGCAAGTCGCTGGGCGTGAAAGAAGGGGAGAAAATCCCCGCTGGCAAATTGGCCAAGGCTGCAAAGTCTTCGGGCACAATGGGTAAACGCGCCCGTTTGGCGCAGACTCTGAAAAAGCTGGGCAAGTAAATGACCACCACAGGGACCGCCGCATTTAACCTCGACGTTAACGACCTCATTGAAGAGGCGTTTGAGCGTTGTGGGCAAGAACTCCGTACTGGGTATAACTTCCGTACGGCGCGGCGTAGCCTCAACCTGCTCACTATCGAGTGGGCAAACCGTGGTATCAATCTGTGGACCATCGAACAGGGGCAGATCAATCTGTACCCCTACCAGTCGGTTTACGCACTCCCCGTGGACACGATTGACCTGCTGGATCAGGTGACCCGTACAGGGGTCGGCCAGAATCAGCAGGACATCAACATCAACCGCATCAGCGAGTCCACGTACTCCACGATCCCCAACAAGAATGCCCAAGGGCGTCCCATCCAAGTCTGGATCAACCGCCAGTCTGGGGAGTCCAATGCAGTGACAGCCACGCTTGGCGGCAACATCGACAGCACCATTACAACGGTCCCGATAACGGGGATTTCCCAATTGGGCTCGTCTGGTTTCATCAAGATCGACAACGAGATGATCTCGTACTCGGCCATCAATGGGACGAATCTGGTCTATTGCGGGCGTGGTGCAAACGGTACAACGGCCACTTCGCATACCGCTGGCGCTGCCATCACGGTGCACAACCTGCCCAGCATCAATATTTGGCCGACGCCGGACCAAGGCTCTGTGGGTAATCCCTACTACACGTTTGTGTATTGGCGCATGCGCCGTGTGCAGGACACCGGTACAGGGGTCAAGAACCAAGACATCCCGTTCCGCTTCCTTGAGGCAATGGTGGCCGGACTGGCGTACAAGATGTCCATGAAACTGCCTGACATGGACCCGACGCGCATCATGGCGCTCAAGGCTGACTACGAGCAACAATTCCAATTGGCTGCTGATGAGGACCGCGAGAAGGCGGCTAACCGGTACGTACCTCGAATCCTGATGGGGTATCGTTGATGGCCGGACCAAAATATTCTTCAGCCAAGTACACGATTGCTGAGTGTGACCGCTGCGCACAGCGGTACAAGCTCACGCAACTTCGCAAGCTGACGATCAAGACCAAGCAGGTCAGTATCAAGGTGTGCCCGGAGTGTTGGGAACCCGATCAGCCTCAGTTGCAGCTTGGCATGTATCCGGTCTACGACCCACAGGCAGTTCGGGAACCGCGTCCGGATATCAGCTACTACCAATCTGGCTTGAACGGTGTACAGTCGAGTGATACCGTTGGGTTGGCACAATCGCAGACCGGTACGCCTGAAGGCGGTAGCCGGGTTTTCCAATGGGGCTGGGCGCCGGTAGGCGGCCCGCGTGGGTTTGATACGGCGTTGACCCCCAACTACTTGGTTTTGCAAGCACAAGTTGGTACAGTTACGGTTGAAATAGGAGTCTGAAATGGCATACACACGAGCAGCAGATGGCATTGCCAAGCAAGGCAAAACCAAAGGTAAGAATCTCGGCAACAGCGGCCCCACCGTCTCTGTTGAAACCGGTCCCAAGAAACACACTGTCGGCAAGACCAACGCAGACATGAAGAAACTGGGCCGCAATCTGGCAAAGATTGCCACCCAGAAGCGAGGCTAATCATGGCTACAAACGTCAAACCCATGCCTGCGGAAAAGTTCCCGCTCGGCCACGCCAAGGAGAACAAGGACGCCAGTGCTTACACTGGGTTCAAGTACCCTTCCGGTGGTGGTGACGACATCGGCAAGTACAAGCAGCCGATGCCCAACCCGACCAATGCCATGCGTGAGTTGGAGGGTCGCCCCAACCGCAGCAAGGCTAACACGGTCGATATGTCCGTTGGTGCTGTCAGCCGTTCCGCTGGCAACGAGGCAACCAAAACCGACGGCATCACAATGCGCGGCTATGGCGCCGCCACCAAAGGCATCAAATCCCGAGGCCCGATGGCATGAACTACACTGAGTTGAGCAGCGCGATCCAAGCGTACACTGAGAACACGGAGGCGGATTTCATCGCCAATATCCCTGTTTTTGTACAGCAGACGGAGCAGCGCGTCTACAACTCGGTGCAGTTTCCGTCCCTGCGAAAGAACATGACGGGTGTTGTGCAGACGGGCAATAAGTACCTCTCCGCCCCAAACGATTTTCTTGCAGTCTATTCGCTGGCTGTGATCGACGGTACTGGCGCCTACGAGTACTTGCTCAACAAGGACGTGAACTTCATTCGTCAGTCGTACCCGAACCCCACAACGGATACGGGGCTTCCAAAATACTACGCGTTGTTTGGTCCAACCGTATCGGGCAGCACAATCACTGACGAGTTGAGCCTTATTCTGGGGCCGACCCCGGACGCCAACTATGGCGTGGAGCTTCACTTCTATTACTACCCCGAGTCCATCGTGACTGCGGGCACGACGTGGTTGGGTGACAACTTTGACTCTGTGTTGCTGTACGGATCGCTGGTCGAGGCGTACACGTACATGAAGGGTGAGTCCGACATGATGGCCCTGTACAACCAAAAGTACATGGAAGCGCTTGCGCTGGCCAAACGTCTGGGTGACGGTATGGAGCGCCAGGACGCATACCGGTCAGGTCAGTTCCGCCAAGGGGTGACTTGATATGGCAATCCAACAAACTACCACGACCAGCTTCAAGGTTGAGCTACTGCAAGCGGTACACAACTTTGGGCCGACAGGTGCTGATACGTTCAAGATCGCCCTGTACACGGGCAATTCGTCTATTGGCCCCAGCACTACGGTGTACACCACAGACAATGAGGTGACCGGGACCGGATACACCGCAGGTGGGTTAGAGTTGGTTATCAGTCAGACTCCGACTTACGGAATCAATAACCAGCAGGTGCCGACAGCGTATATCTCGTTCGCACCGGCTACCTGGGCGTCAGCAACGTTCATTGCACGCGGAGCGTTGATCTACAACAGCACGCAGGCAAACAAGTCCGTTGCTGTGCTGGACTTTGGCTCTGACAAATCAGTACTCAACCAGACGTTCACCATCACTTTCCCCGTAGCAAATGCAAATGATGCGATAGTTCGTGTCGCGTAAGGACAAACATGGCAATTGTGACCACAACACTCGGCGAAATGGATGAGTCGCTTCTTGAGAAAAAAGAAGGCTCCGTCGATAATGACAACGAGTTCACGACGTGGACCGAGTACTGGCACAAGGGTGAGCTTGTGCATCGCTCCGTACATGTGACGCTGAAGAAAACTGTAACGCTGTCCGCCGAGGCAGCATCCATCGCATAAGGAGCCATCATGGCAAACACCCAAGCAATGTGCACATCGTTCATGCAAGAACTGATGACGGCTACGCACAACTTCACCACCGGCACTGGCGACAGTTTCAAAGCCGCCTTGTACCTTGCTTCGGCCACGGTCAATGCCTCGACTACCGCCTATTCTTCTACAGGCGAGGTCACTGGCACGAACTACACCGCTGGCGGTGTGGCAGTAACCAACGGCACCTCGCCGCTTTCAAGCAACACCTCGGCTACGGCAGGCGTGGCTTATTGGACCCCCAGCGCCAGCATTTCGTACAGCAACGTGACGCTGACCACGGCGTTTGACGCTGTGTTGATCTACAACTCCAGCAAGTCCAACAAGGCTGTGAGTGTGCATACCTTCGGCTCGCAGACTGTGACCGCTGGCACCTTCACGCTGACGATGCCCACCAACGACACCAGCAACGCTCTGCTGCGTCTGGCAACGACCTAATACACCCCGGAGGTAGCAGATGACTACCGCATGGGGCTATGGAGCATGGGGCAGTAATACTTGGGGTGGCCTGCAATCAGGCGTCACAGGGGATAGTGCCGCCGGTTCCGTAGGCTCAGTTGGGAAAACCGTCACTGTTGCTCTAACTGGCGTTCAGGCTTCTGGCGCGGTTGGTTCGGTTGCATCGACAAAAAGCAATGCGATTACCGGAGCCTTTGCTTCGGGGGCTGCGGGCACGGTTACCCCGGTCATCATCAAAGAAGTCGCCATCACTGGCGTGGGTTCGTCCGGGCAAGTTGGGTCTGTCGGGCCATCTGCAAGCAAAGCCATTTCCGGTGTAGCTGCCTCTGGTGCAGTCGGGTCTTTGGTGGTCTATGCGGCTCACGGTCTCACCGGAGCATTGGCTCAAGGCGCGGTAGGTACTGTTGGCAAGTCGGTAAGCGTTTCAATATCCGGCGTACAGGCCGCAGGCAACGTAGGCACCCCCAGTGTTGCCGCCAGAAGCAAAGCGATCACAGGCGTTTCCGCAACAGGCGCACCAGGGTCTGTAACAGAGAGTTCAGCCCCAACCGAAACTGGCGTTTTGGCCAACGGCTTGACGGGCAATGCGCACGCCAGCGTATCCGTGGCGCTGACCGGGGTTGCTGCGCAGGGGGATGTCGGTACGCTGGTGCCCAAGCTTGTCCTGAACAGTTTGCAGGCAGATGGCGCAGTCGGGTATGTTGGGCCTGAGACTACCGTTGCGATTACTGGCGTGGCGGCACAGGGCCAAATTGGCGATGCAGCCCCAGGTCTGTCAAAAGGTATCTCCGGAATTCCCGCCAGAGGGTCTGTTGGCTCGGTTTCTGTTGGCGCCCGCCTGGTGCAAATCACTGGGAATCGCGCAATGGGCGCGGTGGGCGATCTTGGCGTCCTTTACTGGAGCTTGATTGACGACAGCGAGAATGCCGACTGGCAGCAGATAAATAACACCCAATCTGCCGGATGGAGCCAAACTGATGACAGCCAGACGGCGAACTGGCAAAATATCAGTAACGGCCAAACCCCAGGCTGGGGTAATGTGGATTCTTCGCAAGACCCAGGATGGTCAGAGATTGCGACCCTACCGTAAGGAAATGAAATGACAACTGCTTACTCAACCCTCATGGGTCTTGCCGAACCGGTCCAAGGCGAACTTTCTGGGGCTTGGGGCGATACCGTAAACAAGGGCATCACTGAGTATTTGGATGTTGCTCTGGCGGGCACGCAAACCATCAGCGGTACGCAGACAGCCGTCACGCTGTCTTTGACTAACGGTAATGCGTCGGCAACAAACATTGCACAAGCGGGCGCTGGGGCGACGGGCTCTGCTCAATTTGCTGTCATTAACTGTACCGGTGCACCTGCTTCATTGCTGACCGTTACGGTTCCAGCTTCGAGCCGACAGTACATCGTCATCAATGCCACCTCAACCTCGCAGTCAGTCAAGATTGTTGGTGCAGGCCCGACGACCGGAGTGACGATTGTCAGTGGTGAGAAAGCGCATATCGCGTGGAACGGCTCTGACTACGTGAAGGTGGCCTCTACCGTCATCACAAACTTGACGGGCACGCTGCCGATCACCAATGGCGGCACAGGCCAGACCACAGCGTCTGCCGCGTTTAATGCACTGTCCCCTGTTACATCGACTGGCGACCTTATCGTTGGTAATGGTGCCAACAGTGCGACACGACTGGCTATTGGCAATAACGGCTACATTCTGACCTCCAACGGCACAACAGCCACATGGACGGCACCAACTTCGCAAACTTATCCTGGCGCGGGTATTGCCGTTTCCACAGGTTCAGCATGGACAACATCGCTTACTGCGCCTAGTGGGGCTATTGTTGGAACAACAGATACACAAACGTTGACCAATAAAACGTTTACATCTCCAATTACAAACAATGAAAAATTAACAACGGCGCGGGAAACAGTTACTGTATCGGCAACAGCAGCGACCGGCACGATCAACTACGACGCGCTCACGCAGTCGGTGCTGTACTACACCACGAACGCATCAGCCAACTTCACGATTAACGTGCGCGGCAACAGCGGCACCACGCTCAACAGCATGATGGCTGCGGGCGAGTCACTGACGGTTGTGTTCATGAACACCAACGGCGCAACGGCCTACTACGCTTCGGCCTTCCAGATCGACGGCAGCGCGGTCACGCCAAAGTACCAAGGCGGCACTGCACCGGCTACTGGCAGCGCCAGCGCAATCGACGTCTACGTCTACACAATCATTAAGACTGGCGCTGCGACGTTCACTGTGCTTGCCTCGCAAACCAAGTTCGCATAAGGAGACGCATCATGCCTTTACTTGGAACACGGGGCGCTGCTTCTGCAAGGGGGTTTGGGTTTGGGGGTGCGTCCGCTTCCCCATATATGACCGTCACCACATCTGGTGCAGCCGTCACAACGTCAGGCAATTACAAGATTGCCACGTTCAACGGGTCTGGCACTTTCACTGTGAGCGCGTTGGGGTCTGACCCAACCGAAGGCAGCAAGGTTGATTACCTTGTTGTTGCTGGCGGTGGCGGCGCAGGTCGCGGAGGTGGCGGAGCCGGTGGTTATTTGACAGCCACTGGCGCCTCTGTGACGGCTAGCACTTATACCGTCACTGTCGGCGCGGGTGGAAATAGGTGGTATCCATCAGATGCCACAAACGGTGGAGACTCTTCAATTTCCTCCATAAGCGGGACTGCCGTTGGAGGCGGGCGCGGCGCAGGAACTACGGCAACTTCAGCAGCTACAGGGGGGTCTGGCGGCGGGGGGCTTACAACGTATGGAAGCGGAACAACAGGCCAAGGAAATAGGGGTGGCACTGGCGTATACGGGAAAAATAGAGACGGGTGGGGCGCCGGTGGCGGCGCTGGTGCTGTAGGTGGCAATGCGGCAACTGCTTACACAAACTCCAATGGAGGAAATGGGCTTGCGTCATCCATTAATGGAACTTCTACTTACAGGGCCGGGGGTGGCGCAGGGTCTGCGGATGGTCTTGGTGCAGATGGCCAAGGCGGTCTTGGCGGGGGAGGGAACTCAAAATCGTATGGCGTTACCCAGAACGCTGGTAACGGAACACCTAATACCGGCGGCGGTGGCGGCGGGAACAATAACCCCGGCTATCTTGCCGGTAACGGCGGCTCCGGCGTTGTCATCATCAAGTGGAGGTTCCAGTAATGGCTCACTTTGCAGAACTGGACGCCAACAACATTGTGCTGCGCGTCATCGTCGTTGGCAACGAAATGACAATGGACGACAACGGCACAGAGTCCGAAACAATTGGCGTTGCTTTTTGTAAGTCATTGTTTGGCGCTGATACGCGCTGGATGCAAACCAGCTACACCGGCAAGTACCGAAAAAACTATGCAGGCGATGGGTTCATTTATGACCAAGCCCGTGACGCATTTATTCCTCCGATGCCAGAAGGCCAAGGCTGGATTCTTGATGAAGAAACATTGCAATGGAAAAACCCTGAACTTGAAGCCGCACAAGTAGCAGTAACTATAGGAGTAACCCGTGTTTAATGCCCAAACAGATATTCGGCTTGTCGATAACGTCTTTGTGAAAATGCACTGCTTTGCTTATGCTGGCGACACCCATGACGGTCATGCTCACACATTTGACCACATTACGCTGTTGGCAACGGGCAAGGTGCTGATGAAGCATGACAACGGCGAACAGGAGTTCACCGCGCCACAACTGATCGTCACGCCAAAGGGAATAACGCACCAGTTCACCGCATTGGAGGCTGGAACGATTTTTTGTTGCATTCACGCGATTCGTGATGGCGATGGTGTGGACGATGTGGCCGCCCCTGACATCACGCCAGAGCAGCAATGGGAGCTTTTGACAAAATATCCGTTGATACAAAATTGAAGGAAGAGCAGCAATGGAAATTAGATTCAAAAAAACAGGAACTGTTGTTACAGAAGATTCATTCCGAGCAATCATCAAAAACAATGATGGCCCAACATGGAATGAAACGACTCCTGAAATTGCAGAATTGTTAAATGCTGAAATTGTTTTGGAAGGCATTCAGCCGCAACCAACACGTTATCAAACTGTATTCCGTGATGGCGTTGAACAAATTAACGGCCAGTGGTTTACTAAGTACAGCGTGGCCGATATGGACGCAAATGCAATTGCAGCCAAGGATGCAGATCAAGCTAGTCAGGTACGCTCACAGCGCAACGTAATTCTAGCCGACTGGGTAGACCGCATGAACCCATTGGTATGGGAAGTGATGACCGATGAGGAAAAGCAAGAATGCCGAAACTTCAGGCAGGCGCTTCTTGATTTATCCGATCAACCTGGATTCCCGTGGAATGTGACCATGCCAGAAGTACCAACGGTATTGGCAAAAAAAAATTAAGTTTGCAAACTGATAAAACCGACCAATAAGGCAAAACAACATGAGAATGCTAGTTTTGTGTCTTATTCTGGTTGGTTGTGCGACAAGTCCTGTATTGCCCGAAGATACTGAAGCATCGGCTGCGATAGGTTCAGTGTCTTTTTGGCGTTGGGCTGGACGGGCAGTGATGGCATTGATTAATGCCAGTGAGATCAAGGTGGAGATCAAAAGCGAGATGGAAAAGTGAAAGACTGGTTGCTTGCGTTTTCCGCTGCGGCCAGCATCGTTTTCCTGGCGGTGTGGACTGCACACGTCGTTTTGCAGTATTGGAGTTGACATGGAAGATCAAGAATTAAAGCTGTTCAAGGCGCAGGCCAAGGCGGAACTCTCCCGCCTGGAAGCGCAGTCGTCTGCCAAAGACGTAGCAGGCAAGGCTATTGGCAAGCAAGGGCTGTTTTACATTGCGCTCATCGTGGTGGTTGCTGTCACGGCCAGCCTTGCGCTCGAAGCTGAAAAGGTCGCTGCGGTGATCGGCCTCGCGTCTGCTGCGCTGACAGCCCTGATCGCAATGCTCTCTGGTATCGCTGGCGCTTCTCCCAAGCAAGACAAGCCGGAGTTTGAAATCATGAAGCAATTGATCGACAAGCTCGACAAGCTCGACCGTAAAGAACACCCCATGCGCGTGGATGTAGAGGACGGCAAAGTTACCGTCCGCAAGGGTGACGACGTGGTTACCACAAAGGAGCAACAATGATCCCAGCACTGCTTGCGCCGCTGCTCTCCCAAGGTCTAAACCTGATCGGCAATGCCGTGATGGCCAAAGGCAAAGAGTGGGTGGAAGACAAAACTGGCGTCAAACTCGACGGCACACCACTGTCGGAAGTCGATACGCTCAAGCTCAAACAGTACGAGATGGACCATGAGGAAGAACTCATGCGCCTGCGTATTGAGGACAACAAGATTGACCTTGAGGGGTTCAAGGCAGAGATTGCCGACCGCTCCAGCGCCCGCGACCGTGATGCCACAATGGTGAAATCCGGTGTGCACAACTGGCGTGCCGACCTCATGGTGCTTGCCGCTGCGGTGGCTGTGGGCTTCTTGGTCTACATGGTCTGGGTGGACTCCAACCTCAACGAGTACGTCAAAGGCATCGTCACGTTGGTGCTGGGCCGGTTCCTTGGCTATCTGGACAACATCTACTCGTTTGAGTTTGGGACAACTCGCGGCTCCAAGGACAAGGACGAAACCATCAAGCAACTGACAGGAGGTGGCAAATGAGTGCTGTTGACGCGCAGGCCGCATTCCTGCTGGACATGTGCAAGCTGGTGCAGCACGCCACCAGTCTTGGATTTACCCTTACTGCCGGGGAGCTGTACCGCACCCCCGAGCAACAGGAAATTTACATGAAGACGGGGCGAAGCCAGACAATGGATTCGCTGCACCTCAAACGGTTGGCTGTGGACTTCAACATCTTCAAGGATGGCAAGCTCTGTTACGACAAAGCTGTTTTGGCGCCGCTTGGGGTTTACTGGGAATCGCTCAGTCCTTTAAACTCCTGGGGTGGGAACGGTAAGAAGTTGGTGGATACACCCCACTTCAGCCGAGGTATCAACAAGCCTGAATGGGTACGGGTGACATAAATGCCATTGCAGAAAATCCTTTTCAAGCCCGGCATCAACCGCGAGAACACCCGGTACACCACTGAAGGCGGGTACTACGAGTGCGACAAAATCCGCTTTCGTCAAGGCAACCCCGAGGTCATTGGTGGCTGGCAGCAGATTTCTGGGTACACCTACCAAGGTGTTTGCCGCTCCCTGTGGAACTGGGTGACGCTGGGTTTCCTCAACCTCGTAGGTGTCGGCACGAACCTGAAGTTCTACATTGAGCGCGGCGGCGCGTACAACGACATCACCCCTATCCGGGCAACCACCACACTGGGGACCGACCCTTTCACTGCCGATGGCACAACCACGGTGACGGTGACAGCAGCATCGCACGGGTGCGTGACGGGCGATTTTGTGACGTTCAGTGGGGCTACGGGCACCTACGCCAGTACTCTCAACGCCGAGTTTCAGGTCACCGTCACCAACGCCAACTCGTACACCATCACCACCGCCAGCAACAATTAGGTATTCAATACTTGTGTTAAAAGTAATAGTCGCGTTACCACTTAAAGCAATAC